>Ga0265798_10002591_pt1 | contig 26513 bp, 33 predicted proteins | sample P3T30metagenome_FD_192430 | JGI IMG/M metagenome (GOLD analysis project Ga0265798, IMG submission 192430) | Plant litter microbial communities from East Loma Ridge, Irvine, California - P3 T30 | ecosystem: Environmental > Terrestrial > Plant litter > Unclassified | place: USA: California...
CCCGACGGCTCCGGCGCGATCGAGCTGACCCGCTTCCGCGCGCCGCTCGACGACACCCCGCGCGAGGGCGACGGCCCGGCGAACCGGCACGGGCTGCGCCACCTCGCCTACCGTGTCGATGAGCTCGCGCCGCTGCTCGAGCGCCTCGCCGCCGCCGGCTACGGTCTGGTGCGCGAGGCCGTGAACTACGAGGACGTCTGGCTGGTCTGCTACATCCGCGGGCCCGAGGGGCTCATCATCGAGCTGGGGGAGCGGCTCGACGGCGGGTGACCCGGCGGGTCCCACTGCTCGGCTGCTCGCCGCCGCAGATCCGGCCAGCGGTGCGACGGTCGTCGCCGCTCGGGGCGACTGATGCGTCGAGGCCCGACGAGCCGGGTTCGGGCGGAGCCCCGACCGGGCTTCCGCATCCCCGCCCGCGCGTTCAGCTTCGCTGGGGCGAGCGGATGCAGGATGGACGCATCCGTCCACCCCTCCCGAGAGCGCACCCGATGAGCACCCCCAACCCGACTTCGACGCCCGACCCGGACGCCGATCGCGACCGCATGCCCGAGACCGGTATCGACAACGGGCTGGACCTCGACCAGCGCTCCGGCCGCAGCATCCTGCCGATCCTCATCGGCGGCCTCGGCGTGGTGCTCGCCATCGTGCTGAGCACGATCGGGCTCTCGCTCAACCGCTGAGCCCGGCCGCCGCGCGGTTCAGCCGAGCAGCGCCGCGACCGCCAGGGCGATCAGCGCCAGGCCCGGCGCGGCGAGTTGCTTCAGCGCCGCGCCGCGCTTGTCGGGTGAGGTCAGCAGCAGCACGAGCGCCGCGGCCGCCATGCTGCCGGTGCCCGCGACGACCAGCGTGAGCCCGACGGTCGGGTCGCCCGCGGCCGCGACGGTCACGCCGACGCCCGCGAGTACCGCGAGGAAGAGGTTGTAGAAGCCCTGGTTGAAGGCCATCTCCTTGTTCGCGGCGGCCTGCTCGGCGCTGGTGCCGAAGGTCGCGCGGGCACGCGGAGTGGTCCAGAGCAGCGACTCGAGCACGAAGATGTAGACGTGCACGAGGGCGGCGAGCGCCGCGAGCACGAGGGCGATGATGAGCACGGATGCGCCTTCCGATCGGGCCGGTCGGTGCGGCCGGCGCTCCCATCATCCTCCTGCGGAAGGCCTCCGCTCGGTACTTTCCGTAGAGCGCGATCCCCTCGGCGCCATTCGCTCGGCTCAGGCCGGCTCGGCGGCTCGCCCGAGTGCCTCGCCGAGCGCGCGGGGCGCGACTCAGCATCGACGCGACGAATCAGCACGGATCGCGCCGCTGACTTGTCGTTCCGGTGCTGAGTTCCCGTGCAGTCGATGCCGAGCGGATGCGCGCCGCCGCATGCTCCGGCCGCCGCGCGGGCGCGCGGCGGCGCCCGCCCGGCAGACTGGACCCCGTGAGCACCCTCGACGAGCTGCGGGCCGAGATCGCCGCGCACGAGAGCAACGCGTGGGCGACCGCGCAGGGCTGGAAGCCGCTCGTGATCGGCGAGCCGAGCGCGCGCATCCTCATCCTCAGCCAGGCGCCCGGCCGGCTCGCGCAGGAGTCGGGCATCGCCTTCGACGATCCGAGCGGACGCCTGCTGCGGTCGTGGATGGGCGTGACGGATGCGGAGTTCTGGGACCCAGCGCAGGTCGCGATCCTGCCGATGGACGCCTACTTCCCGGGCAGCCGGCCGGCGGACGGGGCGGGCCGGCGCCCCTCCGGCGACCTGCCGCCGCGCCGCGACTTCGCCGAGCGCTGGCACCCGCGGGTGCTCGAGCTGCTGCCCGAGGTACGGCTTCGGCTCGTGATCGGCGGCTACGCGCAGCGGCGCTACCTCGGCGCCGGCAGCGTCACCGACAACGTGCGCGCGGCAGAGTCGTTCCTGCCGTTCTTCCCGCTCGTGCACCCCTCGCCGCTCGCCCGGGGGTGGCGCAGCGCCAACCCGTGGTTCGCGGAGTCGACCGTGCCGCGGCTGCGGCGCGAGGTGCGCGCGGCGCTGGAGTCGTAGCTCGTCATTCCGCGTGGGGAGCGCCCGCTAGTCCCGCCGCACCCTGCGCTGCGCCGGTAGCCGGTGCATGGACGCGGACTCGTGCCCGCGACGGTCCTTCTGCCCGACGAAGCCGAGCCGCGCGAAGAGCCGGCGGTCGGCGCTCGTCGACGACTCGACGTAGCTGTCCTCGCCCGCCGCATCCGCTGCCGCCAGACGGTGCTCGAGCAGTGCGCTGCCGACGCCGCGGTCGCGGTGGGCGGCGAGCACGCCGACCGCCGAGAGCCACCAGTGGGCGCTGTGCGGGCGTCGCCGCTCGATGCTCTGCCAGAGCTGGTACGGCGGGATGAGGCGCCCCACGCCGAGCGCCTTGACGTAGCCGAGCACCAGCGCGGTGTGCTCGAACGGCGAGTAGGCGCCGGCCGCGCGGAACGACCAGGCCGCGGCGCCCACGATCTCGCCGCTCTCGTCGCGCGCGACCTCGAGCGCCCGGCCCGGCCCCGCGTACGAGCGCACGTACACCTCGAAGAAGGCGCGCAGCGTCTCGGTGCGCTGCGCCCCCTGTGGCACGATCTGCGCGAACACCGGGTCGTCGACGAGGGTCAGCGCGAGCACGTCGGCGACGCGCGGAAGGTCGGCGGGGCCCGCCGGTTCGATGGCGACCATGGCTAGACGGTCCGCCGGGCCCGTCGGGCGGGGGTGCGGAACATGGCCGTCGGTCGGGCCGTCGGCAACCCCTGGATCAATGCGCCGGGCACGAAGCCGAGTTGATCGAACAGGCGCCGGTCGTCCGACGTGGTCGACTCGAGGTAGGCCGCTGCGCTCTCGTCGTCGAGCTGGCGCAACCGATGCCGCAGCAGGTCGCCGCCGACGCCGGCACCCTGCGCGTCGGTGCGCACTCCGCAGGTCATCAGGTACCAGTGCGGCTCCACGGGGCGGAACCGCTCGAGCGCGTGCTGCACGCGGTAGGCGCGCAGCACGCCGCGCGGGCCGAGCGCCACGAGGAAGCGCACCGCGTAGGGGATCTGCGCCAGCAGCGCGCTGTCGCGCCCGACCTCCGAGCGCTCCCACACCGCCGCACCGAGGAGGGCTCCGGTCTGGTCGCGCACCTGGTCGACCACGAGCCTGCTCGGCGGCGTCGAGCGCAGGTAGGCGCCGAGGAAGCGGCGCAGCGCCACACGCCGGTCCCCGCCGGGGGCGAGGATGTCGGCGTACACGGGGTCGTCGACGAGCGCGTCGGCCAGGACGGTCGCGATTGCGGCGAGATCGCCTCGGCCCGCGGGCTCGATGGTGGTGCTCATCGGCGAGGTGGTTCTCCTGAGTGCTGCGCTGCGGTCGGGTCCCATCGAGAGTAGGGAGGGATGGTTCGCCGAGCGAACTCTCACGCCTCGCTCCCAAGCTGGATTCGCTAAGTTCCTTAGCGAAATGAAGAAGCACACGCGCCGCATCGTCGGCTGGTCCCTCGGCGGCCTCGCCGCCCTGCTCGTCATCGCCGTCATCGGCTTCGTGATCTGGGCCTCGTTCCCCATGCGGGCCGACGCCGATCGCACCGCCGAGGTCGACGCCGACCCCGCCATCAGCGTCACGAACGACCCCGAGGCGATCCTCCTCGAGCCGACCGGAGACTCCAACGGTCAGGGGCTCGTGTTCGTGCCGGGCGCGCGCGTCGAGGCCGCGGCCTACGAGTGGACCCTGCAGCCCCTCGTCGACGCCGGCTACACGGTCGTCATCACGCATCCGGCGCTCAACTTCGCGATCCTCGAGATCCGCGGTCTCGAGACCTACACGGCGCTGGCGCCCGAGGTCGACGACTGGGCCGTCGGCGGCCACTCGCTCGGCGGCGTTCGCGCCTGCCAGTACGCCGCGGACGAGGCGGATGCGGTCGACGCCCTCATCCTGTTCGGCTCGTACTGCTCGGCCGACCTCTCGGGCGCCGATCTCGAGGTGCTCTCGATCGGCGGCGGCGAGGACGGCCTGAGCACGCCGGCGAAGATCGCGGATGCGGCGGCCCTGCTGCCGGCGGACGCGACCTTCACCGAGATCGCCGGCATGAACCACGCCCAGTTCGGCGCCTACGGCGAGCAGTCCGGCGACGGCGAGGCGACGATCCCACCCGAGGAGGCTCGCGAGGCCATGACCGCGGAGCTGCTCGCCTTCCTCGGCTGAGCACCGAACGAGCTTCGGCACGATGCTGCCAGGGGCCGATCGTAGCGAATGACCCGAAAGCACGACGCGGTCGCAGCGAGCAAAAATTCGGTCATCGGCGCGATTCGGTGAAGAAGCTGCGTGAATGGATGCACCCGGCGAACGCCTCGCCGGCCCAGCATCCGAGCATCGGAGCCCTCATGCGCATCGGCGTCCCCACCGAGATCAAGAACAACGAGTACCGCGTCGCCATCACGCCCGCCGGCGTGCACGAGCTCGTCGCCCGGGGTCACGAGGTCGTCGTGCAGGCCGGCGCGGGCGTCGGGTCGGGCATCGCCGACGACGAGTTCCGGCTCGCCGGGGCGACGCTGCTCGACACCGCCGAGCAGACCTGGGCCGCCGCCGAGCTGCTGCTCAAGGTCAAGGAGCCGGTCGCCGCCGAGTACCCGCTCCTGCGCCCCGACCTGGCCCTCTTCACCTACCTGCACCTCGCTGCCGACCGGCCGCTCACCGAGGCGCTGCTCGCCGCCGGCAGCACCGCGATCGCCTACGAGACGGTGCAGCTGCCGAACCGCCAGCTGCCGCTGCTCTCGCCCATGAGCGAGGTCGCGGGCCGGCTCTCCGCCCAGGTCGGCGCGTACCACCTGATGCGCGCCGCGGGCGGTCGCGGCAAGCTGCTGGGCGGCGTGCCCGGCGCCCCGAAGTCGAAGGTCGTCGTCATCGGCGGCGGCGTCGCCGGCGAGCACGCCGCGGCGAACGCGCTCGGCATGGGCGCCGACGTGACCATGATCGACATCTCGATCCCGCGCCTGCGCGAGCTCGACATCCGCTTCGGCGGTCGCATCCACACCCGCACCTCCTCGGCCTACGAGATCGCGGCGCAGCTCGCCGACGCCGACCTCGTGATCGGCTCGGTGCTCATCCCCGGCGCCGCGGCGCCCAAGCTCGTCACCGATCAGATGGTGCGCGGCATGAAGGCCGGGGCGGTGCTCGTCGACATCGCGATCGACCAGGGCGGCTGCTTCGAGGGCTCGCGCCCGACCACCCACGACGCTCCGACCTTCGCGGTGCACGACACGGTCTACTACTGCGTGGCGAACATGCCCGGCGCGGTGCCGGAGACCTCGACCCGCGCGCTCACCAACGCGACGCTGCCCTACGTCATCGCGCTGGCGGAGCGCGGCGTCGATGCGGCGCTCGCCGCCGACCCCGCGCTCGCCGCGGGGCTCAACACCCGCGCCGGCGCGGTCACCAACGCGGGCGTCGCCGCGGCGCACGGTCTGGCGCTCGCCGAGGGCTGAGCCCGCTGACTCAGCGCGTCGGCAGCCACACCCGCATGCCGCCCTGCGCCCGGTTGCCCCAGCGGTGGTAAGGCACCGCGATCAGGCCGAACGCCGAGCTCGACGGGGCGTAGCCCGCATCCGATCGCGCGCTCGGCGAGCTGCGGTAGAGCTCGTGCCGGTGCCCTCCGCGCACCCGCGCGCCGGCGACGAGCAGGCGCTGGCCCAGCACGGGATCGACGCCGGCGAGCCGCACCTCGGGCGCCTCGGGCACCACGACGTCGTCGCTCAGCACGCCGTCGGGCAGGTCGGCCTGCTCGATCGCGTAGAGCACCGGTCCGCGCGCGATCGCGACGCAGCCGCGCACCGCGTCGATGCGCGGGTGGGGTCGGATCACCTCGGGCTCCATGGGCAGCTCGAGCGCGACGCGGGAGAGCGGATGCTCGGAGCCGTCGATCACGAGGTAGCCGTCGCGCGCATCCGCTCGCCCGTCGCGGCCGTCCACGGTGACCGCGGCGTCGCGCGCCCAGCCGGGCCGGCGCAGCTGCAGCTCGCCGGTGAAGGGCTCGTCGAAGGCGATCTCGACGCGGCCGTCCCACGGGTAGTCGGTGCGCACCGTCGCGGTGCCGCCGCCCGGCAGCGCGATCGTCGCGTCGGCGAAGAGATGCAGCTGCAGGCCGTCGTCCGTGGTCGTGGCGACGTAGTCGTGCAGCGAGGCGACGAGCCGGGCCAGGTTCGGCGGGCAGCAGGCGCAGCGGAACCACGGCTGGCGCCGGGTGGGCGCGTTCTCGCCGCCGCCGGCAGCGTCGCTGCGCAGGTGCAGCGGGTTGGCGTAGGTGAAGGCGCAGCCGCCGACCGCGGTCGAGACGGCGATGGCGTTGTAGAGGCCTCGCTCCATCTCGTCGGCGTGCCGTCCGTGCCCGGTCAGCAGCAGCATCCGCCAGTTCCAGTGCAGGTTCGCGATCGCCGCGCACGTCTCGGCGTAGGCGCGGTCCGGCGGCAGCTCGTAGGCGTCGCCGAACGCCTCGTCGCGGTGCCGCGAGCCGAGCCCGCCGGTCACGTACTGCTTGCGCTCGTGCACGCTCGACCAGAGCCGCTCGAGCGCCTCGAGCAGCTCGGGGTCGCCCGTCTCGGCGACGACGTCGGCGACGCCCGCGGCCAGGTAGAGCTGGCGCACGGCGTGGCCGGTCGCGTCGCGCACCTCGCGCACCGGCTGGTGGTCCTGGTAGTACTGCGGCCCCATCGCGTCCTCGCCGAGCAGGCCGCGGCCGCGCAGGTCGACGAAGCGCCGTGCGAGCCGCAGCCAGCGCTCGTCGTCGGTCTCGCGGAAGACCTCCACGAGGGCCGTCTCGATCTCGGGGTGGCCGTCGACCATGTCGACGCCGCCCTCGCCGAAGCGCTGCTCGACGAGCTCGGCGAAGCGCAGACCGATCTGCAGCAGGTCGAGCCGGCCGATCGACCGCGACCAGGCGACACCGGCCTGCAGCAGGTGGCCGAGGCAGTAGAGCTCGTGGCTCCAGCGCAGCTCGAGCAGCTCGCGCTCGGGGCGGTCGACCTGGAAGTGCGAGTTCAGGTAGCCGTCGTCGTCCTGCGCGCGAGCGAGCAGGTCGATCGTCGACTCCACGAACGGCATCAGGTCGCCGACGTCGCTGCGCCCGGCCTCCCATCCGATCGCCTCGAGCGTCTTGTAGACGTCGGAGTCCGCGAACCAGAAACCGACGAACTCGCCCTCGTGCTCGCCGGTGATGCGGCGCAGGTTGTCGAGCGCGCCGGAGGCCTCGAGCTGCGCGACCGCGTGCGGGATGGTGCCCTCGCGGTTCGTGCGCTGCCAGTCGGCGAGGAAGCCGCCGGTGAGCGTCACGGCGTCGTGCCCGAGCGGATGCAGCGTCGAGTGCGCGGGCGTGCTCGGCGCGACGGGGCCGGGGTTCGCGGCGGTCGTCATGGTGGTCGTCATCGAGCCTCCAGGCTTACATCGTTGTAACGATCAGGATGGGCGCTCGCGCGGGGCGCGGTCAAGGCGCCCAGCTGGCAGCGGGCAGTGCGGATGGACAGCGTCGGCTGGAGCGATGCACTGTCGCGAGGCACGACGGGCACCGCTGCCCATCGACCTCCTCCGCTCGTCCCCGTAGCGTCGGAGCTCCGCCGAGCCGCGCAATCACTGGAGCACCGGATGACGTACGACACGACCACGCACACGCCGACCCCCGCGACCCCGTCGCCGCACGCGCCGCTCTACGGCGCGAACGCCGCCCAGGCCTTCTCGCGCTTCTGGCGCAAGTACGCCGACTTCTCCGGCCGCGCCAGCCGTAGCGAGTACTGGTGGGTCTCGCTGATCCTGTTCGTGCTCAACATCGTCGCGGCGGCGCTGCCCGCGCTCAGCGTGCTCGTCGCGCTCGGGCCGGAGGGCCGCTCCTCCACGATCCCGCCGCTCACCGTCGTCGCCCTCATCATCACCGGCGCCTGGTTCCTCGCCACGATCGTGCCTGGCCTGGCGGTGCTGGCCCGTCGGCTGCACGACGCGAACTACTCGGCCTGGTTCATCCTGCTGACCTTCGTGCCCTTCGGCGGCATCGTGCTGTTCGTCTTCACCCTGCTCGGGCCGAACCCGGCGGGTGCGCGCTTCGACCGCCCCGCCGCCTGAGCCGAGCGCTCAGATCGTCAGTGTGACGGCCGCCAGCACGAGATCGACCGCGAAGACCGCGAGGGCCGCGATCGCGAGCCCGGACGGCAGCCGGGGCCGCGACGAGCGCCGCCCGAGCACGAGGCCGATCACCGCGAGCGCCAGCCAGAGCAGGCCGCTGACGCCGAAGCCCACGAGCGGATTCAGCAGGTAGACGCGGTCGCCGCCCTCGAGGGTCAGCAGCAGCTGCAGCCAGACGCCGGTCAGGGCGATGAGGGGCAGCAGCGCGGCGGAGGCGCAGAGCACCGCGGCGATGCGACGGCGGTCCTTCGTGACGGGCGTGGCGATCATCCGACCAACCTGCCGACCGCCGGTGCGTGCTCGCGCCGCAGCGCCTGGGGGCGTCGTGCGAGTCGCACGGGTACCCCTGCCCATCGACCGGCGGCAGCGCGGTGCGTAGCGTCGGCGACGAGGGAAACAGCAGGACAGAGGGGAACAGCATGATCATCTGGAGCCGTTGGGGCATTCTCGTCTTCGTATCGATCGGAGTGTCGGTCGGGCTCGGCTTCGGGTTGAAGGCGCTCTTCGACCCGGGTTCACCGACCGACGGTGCGCTCACGAACCTGTTCATCGGACTGGGGTTCATCATCGGCGCGGGGGCGCTCTGGTCGTTCTGCACGCTCGCGCTGCCGAAGCTCGACGCGCCGAAGCCGCTGGTGCTCACCGAACGGCTGGCCGAGCCGGTGCGTACCGAGGGCGGCGCCACCCGCACCCATCGTGTGGTGCCGATGCTGCATCCCGAGACGGGCGAGCAGGTCTTCAGCCGGCCTCGGTCGACGTTCTTCTTCGTCCCGATGCGGTTCTGGTGGATCCTGCTCGCAGCGATCGGGCTCATCAACATCGTGATCGGCGTCATCGGCTGATCCGCGACGGGCACACGGCTGATCGCGCGGTGCGCATCCGCTCTCCGCGGGAATGCGCGGCGCACCGCGCGCGCTGAGCCCCGGGTGAACCTCTTCGATCAGCTGACTCTTGGCCGCACCCCGCTCGACAACCGCGTCGTCATGGCGCCCCTCACCCGCCTGCGCGCAGGGGAGCGCGGCGTGCCGAACGACCTGCTCGTCGAGCACTACGCGCAGCGCGCCGGCATGGGCCTCATCATCACCGAGGGCACCTACCCCTTCGCCGAGGGGCGCACATGGATGGGTCAGCCCGGCATCGAGACCGCCGAGCAGGTCGCCGGCTGGGCGCGGGTGGCGGATGCGGTGCACGCGGCCGGCGGGCGCATCGCGATGCAGATCATGCACGGCGGCCGCATCGGGCACCCCTCGATCACCGGCACCGGACGGGTGGTCTCGGCCAGCGCGCTCGCCGCGCCCGGCGAGGTGCGCACCGCGGACGGCGGCAAGGCCGAGCACCCGGTCGCGCACGAGCTCTCGGAGGCGGAGATCGCCGACGTGGTCGCCGGCTTCGTCGCCGCGGCCCGCAACGCCATCGAGGCCGGCCTCGACGCCGTCGAGCTGCACGGCGCCAACGGCTACCTGTTGCACCAGTTCCTCTCGCCGGCCTCGAATCACCGCACGGACGGCTACGGTGGCAGCCCCGAGCGGCGCGCCCGCATCGTCGTCGAGGTCGTCTCCGCGGTCGCCGAGGCCATCGGGGCCGACCGCACGGGCATCCGCCTCTCGCCGCAGCACGACATCCAGGGCGCGGTCGAGACCGACGCCGACGAGACGGCGGCGACCTACGCGGCGCTCGCCGAGGGGCTCGCCCCGCTCGGCCTCGCCTTCGTCGACGTGCTGCAGGCCGACCTGCGCGGCGAGCTCGTGCAGCGCATCCGCTCGTCCATCGGCGCACCGCTCATCGGCAACTCGGGCTTCTCGGCGCAGACCACCCGCGAGGAGGCCAGCGCGCTCGTCGAGGAGGGCGTCGTCGACGCCGTCGCCGTCGGCCGGGCCGCCATTGCGAACCCCGACCTCGTCGCGCGCTGGCGAGCGGATGCGGAGGAGAACTCCCCGAACCCGGGCACCTTCTACGCGCCCGACGCCCGCGGCTACACCGACTACCCGGCGCTCGCCGCGGTCGGCGCCTGACGCCGGCTCAGTCGAGCAGCGCGGTGTAGCGCAGCCGCATCGCCCGCTCGGTGCTGGCGAGCGCGGCGAGCAGCGTCACCCCGATGTTCACCGCGGCGGGCAGCGCGATCGGCGACTCGAACCGTCCGATCCGCTGCTCGACCGGCGGGATGCCGGTCAGCTGCTCGGCGAGCTGCAGCAGCAGCAGACCGAGCGACACCAGCAGCACGAGCATCGCGGCGCCGCCGATGAAACGGCTCAGACCCGGATGGCTGCGCTCGAGCTGCGCGCGCCGCCCCTCGCCGGAGCGCGGGTCGGGTTCGAGCTGGCGCTCGGTGCCGTCAGTGGCGACGAAGTGGCAGCGCTTGAGCCCGAACATCGTCGCGGCCACCTCGATGTCGCCGCCGGGCACCGGGAAGAGCGCGGGCATGCGCGAGCGGGCGGTCTCGCGACCGTCGGTGTAGAGCCGGGCGAGCGTGTTGCCGTCCGAGTCGGACTTCAGGTGGTGCACGTCGACCGTGTAGACGTGGCCGTCCTCGTGCGGCAGGTGCATGAGCGCGCGCGACGTCGGCTGCCACCAGCGGAACGGCTTGAGGGCACGGCCGTCGCCGGGCTTGAGGCGTCGCCGCGCCAGGGTGCGCTTGATCTCGTCGAACATGACCCCCATTCCAGGCCGTGCCCCAGGGGCAGGGTCAAGGGCGGTTTCTCATCTTGAGGTCGGCTGCGCCGATCCTGCGGCAGTCCAGCCGCAACCCCGCGGCTGCGGTGCCGGCCGCCTTGCGGTGGCCTGCCTAGCCTCGAAGAGAACACAGATCCCCGGAGGAACCGGACCGGACGCGACCCGAATGCGTCCGGCACGAGCCGGGATCGAGCCCCGCCCGCACACCCCCTCTGCCGGCGGGGCTCCCGTGTTCCCTGGGCCGGAACGTGCGAGACCTCGCTCCCGGTACCCCTACCGGGAGCGAGGTCATCGCGGCGCGCACCCCTGCGCGCCGGTCGTGCTGGGCCGACGGGGGCCGCGCGCACGAGTCGATGGGCTCAGGGCGTGATCGAGAGCATGCCGACCACGGCGATGGCGCTGCTGGCGAGCGCGGCGGCGCAGAGCAGCGCCACGTGCATCCGATCGCGCGACAGGCGGCGCGGCCGTTCGGTGCTGGACGGAGTGGTGCGCAGAGCGAGGCTCATCGTGGCGTTCCCTGTCTCGAGGTCGGCGGCGTCGCCGGTCCGTGGCTCCCGTGGCGGTCGGATCACCTCGTCTTCGGCGCCCAGGTGCCTCTCGGATTGGAACCGGCGCCGAGGCTACGCGCTCGGCCGGGTCAGCACCTCTGCGCCGTCCTCGGTGATGGCCACCGTGTGCTCGGTGTGCGCGGTGCGGCCGCCGTTGATGCTGCGCAGCGTCCAGCCGTCCTTGTCGGTGATCAGGGTCTTGGTGCCCTGCATCACCCACGGCTCGATCGCGAGCAGCAGGCCCGGGCGCAGCGTGTAGCCGCGGCCCGCTTTGCCGTCGTTCGAGATGTGCGGCTCCTGGTGCATGGTGGTGCCGATGCCGTGGCCGCCGAACTCGAGGTTGATCGGGTAGCCGCGCTCGCGCAGCACCGTGCCGATCGCGTGCGAGAGGTCGCCGGTCTTCTTGCCGGGGCCCGCCACGGCGATGGCCGCGGCCAGGGCGGTCTCGGTCGCCTCGATGAGGGCGAGGTCCTCGGGCGTCGAGGTGCCCACGACGAAGCTGATGGCCGCGTCGGCGGCCACGCCGTCGAGCAGCACGGCCAGGTCGAGGGTGAGCAGGTCGCCGTCCTGCAGCGCGTAGTCGTGCGGCAGGCCGTGCAGCACGGCGTCGTTGACCGCGGTGCAGATGTAGTGGCCGAAGGGCCCGCGGCCGAAGGAGGGCGCGTAGTCGACGTAGCAGCTCTCGGCGCCGGCGCCGAGGATCATCTCCTTCGCCCATCCGTCGATCTCGAGCAGGTTCACGCCCGCGGTGGCGCGGCCCTTGAGGCTGTGCAGGATGTCGCCGACGAGCGCGCCGGTGCGGCGGGCCTTGTCGACCTCGGCGGGGGTGAGGATCTCGATCATGCCGACCAGCCTAGCGGTATGATCATCCCGGTATTAGTATCGGCGACATGGTCCGTCTCCCGCTCACCCCCGCCGACGTCGAACGCGGCCGCCGCCTCGGCGCCCTGCTGCGCGACGCCCGCGGTGAGCGCCCCATGCTGCAGGTGGCCCTCGAGGCTGGCCTCTCGCCCGAGACGCTGCGCAAGATCGAGACCGGCCGCATCGCCACCCCGGCCTTCCCGACCATCGCCGCGCTCGCCGAGGTGCTCGGGCTCTCGCTCGACCGCGTCTGGGGCGAGATCACCGCCTGCGAGCGAGCGGATGCACCCGGCCGAGCGGATGCGCCCCGCCTGGTCTCCTAGGCCGCGGGGCGCGCCGCTCTGCTAGGCCGCGGGCGCGCGGCGCCGCCGCGTGCGCGCGATCGGCGCAGCCGCCGGCAGCTGCTCAGCCAGCAGCGGCATCGACTCGATGCGCCCGCGCTCGACGTGCGCGGCGGTCAGCAGCTCGGCCACGTCCGCCTGCCCGGCGACGATCGCGTCGACGATGTCGCGGTGCTCGATCCACATCGCGGTGGTGTCGCGCTGCGGGGTGAGGCGGAACAGCCAGCGCACGCGTCCGCTCATCAGCTTCGTCACCCGCCGCAGCAACGCGTGGTCGGCGAGCGCGATGATCTCCTCGTGCAGGTCGGAGTTGCGGGTCGAGGGCGGCGCGGTCGAGCCGTCGGCGACGTCGGCCCCGATGGCGGCGCCGGCCTCGGGTGCCGTCGCCCCGTGCGCCGAGCGCAGGGCGGCGAGCATCGGCTCGACGTCGGCGCCCGCGGCGGCCCGGCGGGCGGCGAAGGCCGAGGCCATGGGCTCGAGCTGGCGGCGCAGGTCGAAGACCTCGGCCGCATCGGTGATCGTGAGCAGGTGCACGACGGCGCCGCGGCGCGGCTGCGAGGTGATGAAGCCCTCCGACTCGAGGATCGGCAGCGCCTCGCGCACGGGGATGCGCGAGACCTGCAGCCGCTCGGCGATCTCGCGCTCGTTGAGCTTCGAGCCCATCGCCAGCTCGCCCGTGATGATCTGCTCGCGCAGTGCGTGGGCGATGCGCGCGGGGGTGGGTTCGAGGCTCATGCGCACCATCCTGGCACGTCTGTGGAAGCCGCGTTTGGAATGCCAAAGCGCTTTAAGAACCGACGGAGGCCAGAAAAAGAGTGCATTTGGTATGCGAAAGTGACGCTCACGTAAGAACTGTGTGACGAGCGTGTTACACCGCCCCGAACGGGGCGGACCGTCGCATAGCGTCGCCGACGTGCTCCCCTTCATCGCCCGCCGACTGGCCCTCGCCGTCGCCACCGTGCTCGCCGTGGTGACCATCGCGTTCGTGCTCGGCCGCGCCACCGGCGAGCCCGGTGCGCTGCTGCTGCCCGACAACGCGACGCAGGCCGAGGTCGATGCGCTCAACGCGGCGCTCGGCTTCGACCGGCCCATCATCGTGCAGTACCTCGATACGCTCGTCGGCCTCGTCACGGGCGACTTCGGCGACTCGTACCGACTGCGCGAGTCGGCGCTCGGCCTCGTGCTCGAGCGGGTGCCCGCCACCCTCGAGCTCGCCTTCTGGGCCTTCGCGATCGGCCTCGTGCTGGCGGTCGCCGCGGCCCTCGCCATCCAGCTCACCGGCAGCCGCGTGCTGCGGGCCGTCGCCGGCTGGGCCGGCGCGGTGCGCCAGTCGGTGCCGGACTTCTTCTTCGCGCTGCTGCTGGTGCTGGTCTTCTCGGTGCTGCTCGGGGCGCTGCCGTCGCTCGGCCGCACGAGCTACGCCAGCCTCGTGCTGCCGGTGCTCACCCTCGCCACCGGTCAGTTCGTCATGTACCTGCGGCTGCTCGACGCCTCGCTCAGCGAGCAGGCCGGGCAGGACTTCGTGCGCACCGCCATCGCGCAGGGCCAGCGCCGCAGCACCGTGCTGTTCACCCGCATGCTGCCGAACGCGGCGCTGCCGGTGCTCGGCATGGCCGGCCTCAACCTCGGCGGGCTGCTCGGCGGCACCGTCGTCGTCGAGGTCGTCTTCGCCTGGCCGGGCCTCGGCCAGCTGCTCACCACCGCGGTGAGCCAGCGCGACTTCCCGATCGTGCAGGCGGGCCTGGTCTTCGTGGCCCTCGCCTTCGTGATCGTCAACACCGCGGTGGACGTGCTCGTGCGCCGCATCGACACGAGGACGGCTGCCGCATGACCGCTCAGCTCGCGGCCGTCGCCGCGCCCACCCCGCGCCGCTGGCGCCCGCGCCCCGGCGCCGTCGTCGGCGCCGTCATGCTCGGCGCGGTGCTGCTGCTCACGGCCGTCGTGCCGCTGCTGCCGGCCTTCGACCCGATGGGGCAGGATCTGCGCGCCGCGCTGCTGCCGCCCTTCGCCGACCCGGCGCATCCGCTCGGCACCGACGCCCTCGGGCGCGACCTGCTCAGCCGCATCGCGCTGGCCTCGGCGGTGACCCTCGGCATGACCCTGCTCATCGTGATCATGAACGCGGTCATCGGCAGCACGATCGGCATCCTCGCCGGCTACTTCGGCGGCCGCCTCGAGGCGCTCATCACCCTGCTCAGCAACGTGACCCTGGCGATGCCCGTCGTGCTGCTGCTCATCGCGATCTGCGCGGTGCTGCGGCCGAGCGCGGGCCTCACGATCCTGGTGCTCGGCTGCACCTGGTGGGTCGGCTACGCGCGGGTCACCCGCAACGTGGCGGCCTCGCTGCGCCGGCAGGACTTCGTGGTCTCGCCGCTGACGCAGGGCGGCGACACCTTCTGGGTGCTGACCCGCCACATCGTGCCGAACATCTGGCCGCACACGCTCATCATCGCGGCCACCGACATCGCCACGATCGTGCTCATCACCTCGTCGCTCGAGTACCTGGGCCTCGGCGTGCAGCCGCCCGTGCCGAGCTGGGGCTCGATGATCTTCGACGGTCAGCGCCACCTCGGCGGCGACCCCTGGCTGGCGCTGCTGCCGGGCATCGTCATGCTGCTCGCCGTCGGCGGCGCGCAGTTCCTGAGCCAGCAGTTCACGGCGGAGACCCGCGGCGGCCTGCTGCGGAAGGGAGGCATGCGATGAGCGCCGTACTGCGCATCGAGGACCTGCGCATCGAGACCACCGGAGATGCGGCCCGCGCACTCGTCGACGGCGTCTCGCTGCACGTCGACCGCGGCGAGGCACTCGGCGTGGTCGGCGAGTCCGGCTCGGGCAAGAGCCTCACGGTGCTCGCCGCGCTCGGCCTGCTGCCGGTCGGCACCCGCATCGCGGGCGGCCGCATCGCGATCGACGAGCACGTGCTCGTCGACGTCGAGGCCGGCGTCTGGGCGGGGGAGCGCGAGCTGCGGGCCCTGCGCGGGCGCACCGCGGCGATGGTCTTCCAGGACCCGATGTCGTCGCTCGACCCGCTGCGGGCCGTGGGCTCCCAGGTCGCCGCCGCTGTGCGGGTGCACGCGCCGATGAGCCGCCGGGCGGCCCGTGAGCGCGCCGTCGAGCTGCTGACCTCCGTCGGCGTGCGCGACGCCGCTGAGCGCGCCGGCACCCGTCCGCACCAGTGGTCGGGCGGCATGCGCCAGCGCGCGATGATCGCGATGGCGATCGCCCACGATCCGCTGCTGCTCATCGCCGACGAGCCGACCACCGCGCTCGACGTGACCGTGCAGGCCCAGGTCATGGACCTGCTCGCCGAGGTGCGCGAGCGCACCGGCTCGGCCCTCGTGCTCATCACCCACGACCTCGGCCTCGTCGCCGAGAACAGCGACCGGCTCGCGGTCATGCACCACGGCCGCGTTGTCGAGACGGGCGCCACCCGCGCCGTGCTCGACGCCCCTGCCGAGGACTACACGAAGCGCCTCATGGCCGCCATGCCCGCCGAGTCCGAGCGCACGGCGCCCGCGGTGCGCGCGGGGGAGCCGGATGCGCTGGTCGCCGACCGCATCGTCGTCGAGTACCGCGTGCCCGGCCGCAAGGCCCCGGTGCGCGCGGTCGACGGCGTCTCCCTGCGCATCGCCGCCGGCGAGACGGTCGCCGTGGTCGGGGAGTCCGGCTGCGGCAAGAGCTCGCTGGCCAAGGCCGTGCTCGGCGTGCAGCCCGCCACCGAGGGCGCCGTCGTGCTGGGCGGCGAGCCGGTGCGCAAGGAGCTCGCGGCCCGCACCGCCGCCGAGCGCGAGCGCGCGCAGATCGTCTTCCAGGACCCGTACTCGGCGCTCGACCCGCGGCTCACCGTGCACGAGCTGGTCGCCGAGCCGCTGCGCATCCGCCGCGCGTACTCGCGCGCCGCGGTGACGAAGCTGCTCGAGGACGTCGGCCTCGACGACGGCCACGCCAAGCGCCTGCCCGGCCAGCTCTCCGGCGGGCAGCGCCAGCGGGTCGGCATCGCCCGCGCGCTGGCCCTGCGCCCGAAGCTGCTCGTGCTCGACGAGCCCGTCTCGGCGCTCGACGTCTCGATCCAGGCCCAGGTGCTCGAGCTGCTCGACGGCCTGCAGCGCGAGCACGGCCTCGGCTACCTCTTCATCTCGCACGACCTCGGCGTGGTGCGCAGCATCGCCGACCGGGTCGTCGTCATGCAGCAGGGGCGGGTGGTGGAGGAGGCGCCGACGGCGCAGATCTTCCGCGACCCGCAGCACCCCTTCACCCGCCAGCTGCTCGACGCGGTGCCGCGCCTCGACGGGCCGCGCCGCGGCAGCCGTCCGCTCCCCGTCTCCTGAACCGCTCCACCGCAGCACCTCCCCCGACCCCCTCCACCACAGAACCGAGGATCACCATGCCCCAGCACGCCCTCCGCCGCCGCCTGCTCGCCGCCGGCGCGCTCGCCGCCACCGGCACCCTGCTGCTCACGAGCTGCGCCGGCGGCTTCGACGACGCCGCCGCCGACGGCGAGGCGCCCACCGAGATCGTGGCCGCGATCCCCACCGACCCGACCTCGATGGACCCCATCCGCTCGGGCGCACTCGTCGTGCTCTCGGTGTTCTTCCACACCTTCGACCAGCTCGTGGCGATCACCGCCGACGGCGAGCTCGCGCCCAAGCTCGCCACCGAGTGGACCTCGAACGACGACCTCACCCAGTGGGACTTCACGCTGCGCGAGGGCGTCGAGGCCAGCAACGGCGAGGCCATCACCGCCGAGGACGTCGCCTTCTCGTACCAGACCATCCTCGACGACCCCACCGGCGAGAACTTCGCCTACCTCAGCTCCGTCGCCTCGGTCGAGGCCATCGACGAGCTCACGGTGCGCTTCACCCTCAACTCGCCGTTCTCCGCGTTCCCGCGCAACACCTCGCTGATCTCGGTCGTACCGGCCGACACCTACCAGGAGATCGGGGCCGACGCCTTCGCGCAGGAGCCCATCGGCTCGGGCCCCTACGTCTTCGACAGCATCCAGACGGGCGTCTCCTACGACCTCGTGCGCAGCGAGAGCTACTGGGGCGAGGCGCCCGAGATCGAGCGGATCTCGCTGCAGCCCGTCTCCTCCGACGAGTCGCGCGTCAACGGCGTGCTCTCCGGCAGCCTCGACGTCGCGCCGATCGGCCCGACACAGGTCGCCACGGTCGACGGCCAGGGCGCCGCGCAGGTCTTCTCGGCGCTCTCGAACGGCGTCGTGTTCCTCGGCGTCAACTCGACCAGCGGAGTGCTGACGGATGCGCGCATCCGCGAGGCCATCAGCCTGGCCATCGACAAGGAGGCCATCACGGAGGGGCTGCTCAGCGGTCTCGCCGAGCCGGCGACCGCCATGCTCGCCCCGGCCGTCGAGGGCTACAGCGACGACGTGACCGACCCCGGCTTCGACCCGGAGCGCGCCCGCGAGCTGCTCGCCGAGGCGGGCTACGCCGGCGAGGCGATCCCCTTCGACTACGCGACCGACGGCCGCATCCCGCTCTCCTCCGAGGTGGCGCAGACCATCCAGGCGTCGCTCGCCGACGTCGGCATCACGATCGACCTGCGCGGCGCCGACCAGCAGGCGCACACCCTCAAGGTGCGCGGCCGCGAGATGCAGGGCATCTACCTCAACACCTGGGCGCCCTCGACCGTGGACGGCGACCTGCCGCTCACCGACTTCTACGAGACCGCCGGCAACAACAACTACGCGCAGGACCCGCTGACCGCCGAGCTCGCCGCCGAGCAGCGCGGCGTCACGGGCGAGGACCGTCTCGACGTCTTCGCCGAGCTGCTGAGCTACAGCAACGAGCAGGGCTACTTCGTGCCGCTCTACGTGCCGATGAACAACTACGCGGCCGACCCCGACCTCGACTGGACGCCCCGCGCGGACGGCCTGTTCGACTTCTCCCAGACGGTGTTCAAGTGAGCGCCGCCGCCCTCATCACCGGCGCCCGCCCCTGGGGCGGCCCCGCCGCGGACGTGCGGCTCGTCGACGGCGCGATCGCACAGATCCTGCCGAGCGGATCGACCCCGCGGCCGGGCGAGACGGTGGTCGAGGGGCGCGACCGCATCCTGCTCCCCTCCTTCGCCGACGTGCACGTGCACCTCGACTCCACCCGCATCGGCCTGCCGTTCCGCCCGCACACCGGCTCGCCCGGGGTGTGGAGCATGATGCTCAACGACCGCGCCAACTGGCGGGGCGCCGAGGCCACGATGGCGGAGCGCACGACCGAGACGCTGGGGCGCATGATCGCCCGCGGCACGACGAGCGCCCGCAGCTACGCGCAGGTCGACGTCGACGCCGGGCTCGAGCGGCTGCAGGGCGTGCTCGCGGCGAAGGAGGCGCACGCCGACCGCTCCACCGTCGAGATCATCGCCTTCCCGCAGGCCGGGCTGCTGCGCGAGGAGGGCTCCTTCGAGCTGCTCGAGGAGGCGATGCGCCAGGGCGCCGACGTGGTCGGCGGCATCGACCCGTGCATGCTCGACCGCGACCCGGCGAAGCACCTCGACCTGGTCTTCGGGCTGGCGGAGCGCTTCGACGCGCCCATCGACATCCACCTGCACGAGCCCGACCAGTTGGCGAAGTTCTCGGCCGAGCTCATCATCGAGCGCACCCGTGCGCTCGGCATGACGGGTCGCGTCACCATCTCGCACGGTTACGGCCTCGGCGAGCTGCCGCGCGAGCAGCTCGTGGCGCTGCTCGAGCAGTTCGCCGAGCTCGACATCGCCTGGGCGACCATCGCCCCGGCGAAGCCGCTGCCGACGCTGCTGCTCGCCGAGCACGGCATCCGCCTGGGTCTCGGCGAGGACGGCCAGCGCGACTACTGGACGCCGTACGGCAACGCCGACATGCTCGACCGCACCTGGCAGCTGGCCTTCACGAACGGCTTCCGCCGCGACGAGGACATCGAGCATTGCGTGGCGATCGCGACGGTGGGCGGCCGCTCGGTGCTCGGCACGGCGCCGGCGCTGCGCGGGCACCTCGACCGTCCGGGGCTCGCGGTCGGCGACCCCGCCGACCTGCAGCTCGTCGCCGGCGAGACCGTCACGAGCGCGGTCATGGACCGCCTGCCCGACCGCACGGTGCTGTTCCGCGGTGCCGTCGTGGCCGAGGGCCTCGAGCTCGTGGGCGCCGCATGATCGTGCTCACCGCATCCCAGCTCGAGGGCCTGGTCGACCGGCCGGCCACCGAGCGGGCCGTGGCGCAGGTCTTCGCCGACATCGCCCGCGGCACCGCCGACCAGCCGGCGCCGACCTCCATGAGGACGGATGCGGGCACCGGCCGCTACGTGCTCATGGCGGCGCTGTCGGAGGCCACCGGCACCGCCGCGGTCAAGCTGCTCGCCGACGTGCCCGACAACGGCGGCCGCGGCCTGCCGACGCAGCGCTCGATGATCACCGTGCTCGACCGCGAGGACGGCGCCCCCGTCGCGCTGCTGCACGGCGGCGTGCCCACCCGGGTGCGCACGGCGGCCGCGAGCGCGGTCGCCACTCGCGCCCTCGCCCGCGAGGACAGCCGAGCGCTGGGTCTCGTCGGCGCGGGCGGCCTGGCGCGCGAGCACGTCGAGGCGCTGCGCGGCGTGCGAGACTGGGATCGTCTGGTCATCTGGTCGCGCACCCGCGAGCGGGCTGCGGCGCTCGCCGACTCGCTCGATTGGTCGGGCGCGATCGAGGTCGTCGACGACTGCGCCGACGTCTTCGAGCGAGCGGATGCGGTCTGCACGCTCACCCCGTCCGTCACCCCGATCGTCGACGGGCGCTGGCTGCGGCCGGGCCAGCACCTCAACGTCGTCGGCGCGCGCCCGCGCCCCGACGAGCGCGAGGTCGACGCGCTCGCGATGGCCCGCTCCTCCGTCTGGGTCGACGACCTGGCCACGGCGCAGACCAAGTCGGGCGACCTCATGCTCGCGGTCGGCGAGGGCGCGATCGCGGTGAGCGACGTCGTCGGCACGGTCGGGCAGGTGCTGGCGGGGCTGCGCCCGGGCCGCACCAGCGCCGAGCAGATCACCCTGTTCGACTCGGTGGGCATCGGCGCGCAGGACCTCGCGATCGCCGACCTGCTCGTGCGCGAGGCCCGGGCGCGGGGCGTGGGGCTGGAGCTCGACCTCAGCGCCTGAGCGCTGCGCGGCGCCTCCTGCAGGCGCCGCGGCGGCGGCCGGGTCTAGGCTGGGCCGGTCGTCGGCGAACGGACCGGCGCGGAACGACGAGAGGCGGAGCGGTTCGGATGTCCGGTGATCATCCTCTGGCGCTGACCTCGTCGATCCCCGCCTCGGAGCAGGTCCGCGCCCGCTGATCTTCGCGGTCACTCCGCACTGCGCTGCGCGAGCAGGCAGGAGAGCGCATGTCGCTCATCGACAACGGCATCTACGTGGACGGCGTGCGCCGCAGCACCCCGGCGAGCCTCGACGAGACCTACGAGCAGCTGCACGAGCACGGCGGCATGGCCTGGATCGGGCTGTTCCAGCCGAGCGCGGAGGAGCTGGCCTCGGTGGCGGCGGAGTTCGCGCTGCATCCGCTCGCCATCGAGGACGCCCGCAAGGGCCACCAGCGCCCGAAGCTCGAGCGCTACGACGACACCCTCTTCACCGTGCTGCGCCCGGCCTGGTACGTCGACGAGACCGAGACGGTGCACTTCGGCGAGATCCACCTCTTCGTCGGCCCGCGCTTCGTCGTGACCGTGCGGCACGCCGCGCGGCCCGAGCTCGTCGGCGTGCGCCAGCGCTTGGAGCACGCCAGCGACCTGCTGCGCCTCGGCCCCGAGGCGGTGCTCTACGGCGTGCTCGACCAGGTGGTCGACGGCTACGGGCCCGTGATCGCCGGCCTCGAGAACGACATCGACGAGATCGAGGACCAGCTCTTCGCCGGCGATCAGGCGGTCACCCGCCGCATCTACGAGCTGCTCAGCGAGGTGATCGCGTTCCAGCGCGCCACGAGCCCGCTGCGCGGCATCCTCGAGGCGCTGCTGCGCGGTGCGCACAAGTACGGCACGGGGGAGGAGCTGCAGGCCCGGTACCGCGACGTGCTCGACCACTCGCTGCGCATCGCTGAGCGAGCGGATGCGTTCCGCGTGCTGCTCGAGAACGCCCTCACCGTGCACAGCACGCTCGTCACGCAGCAGCAGAACGAGGCGATGCGCGAGCTGTCGGAGGCGAGCCTGGCGCAGAGCGAGGAGACCAAGAAGCTCTCCGAGCAGAGCATCGCCCAGAACGAGGAGATCAAGAAGATCACGAGCTGGGCGGCGATCCTCTTCGCGCCGAGCCTGATCAGCAGCGTGTACGGCATGAACTTCGCGGGCATGCCCGAGCTCGATCACGAGCTCGGGTACCCGCTCGCGCTGCTCGGCATGGTCGCGCTGGCGGCCGGTCTGTGGACGGCGTTCAAGCTGAAGAAGTGGCTCTGACGCCTGGAAGCGCTTTCCTGGCCCCTGCTCAAGGGTCGAGATAAACGACGATTGGTCGCCTTCCTGTCGTCGAGGCTCGCGTACAGGCTCCATTGGGCTCGTGCCCGGTAGTTGCACAGTGATCGGCCGTGACGAATGGGCCGCTGGGTGCGTCACAGTGACGACAGCAACAACGCGCCGCACCTGGCGCCCACCGAAAGGAACGTCCCCGATGTCGCAGAACACGACCGCCCCCACCCTCGCCTCGACGGGCAAGACCACGATCGTCGACCCCGTGGTCGCGAAGCTCGCGGGCATCGCCGCCCGTGAGGTGCCCGGCGTGCACGCGCTCGGCGCGGGCGCGGCCCGCCTGGTCGGCAACATCCGCGAGGCCATCGGCAACAAGGACCTGTCGCAGGGCGTGAAGGTCGAGGTCGGCGAGACCGAGGTCGCCGCCGACGTGACCATCGTGGTCGAGTACCCGGAGCCCCTGCAGGAGGTCGCCGAGGCCGTGCGCAAGTCGGTCGCCCGCACCATCACCGAGCTCGTCGGCATGAAGGTCGCCGAGGTCAACGTCATCGTCACCGACGTCTTCATCCAGGGCGAGGACGACAAGGACGAGGCCGAGGAGCCGCGCGTCTCGTGAACGCCATCGTCATCGGCGCGGCGGCGGGAGTCGTCCTGGCTCTCGCCGGCCTCGCCTTCGGATTCTGGGGCGCCGTGCTCGTCGCCGTGATCGGCGCGATCGGCGCGCTCATCGGCGCGTCCGTCACCGGCCGTCTCGACCTGCGCGCGGCGTTCGACGCCGCCCGCGGCCGCAGGGTCGGCTGATGGACGGCACGTCGCCGGCGGGCCGGGTCTCGCTCAGCAGCAGGGCCATCGAGCGCACGCTCGGAGCCCTCGCCGCCGAGGAGCTCGGGGTCCCCGCCGACACGAGCGGCGTGCGCCTGCACGATGCCGGCGGCCGCCTCGGCGTCGCCGTCACCGCACCCGTCGCCCTCGGGCGCGGGAGGACGGTGCTCGCTGCCGCGGAGGCCGCGCAGCGTCGGGTGCTCGCCGATGGGCCCACGCTCACCGGCGCGCAGATCAGCACGGCGCGCATCCGCGTGACCGGGCTGCACGACGCCGAACCGAGGAGGGTGCGATGAACGAGCGGATGCGAAGCCGCTACGGTCGCCGCATGCGGCACCGCTCCAGGTCGGTCGCGGTCTCGATCGCGCTGTGGATCGCGGCCCTGCCGCTGGTCTACCTCGCCGTGGAAGCCGTGCTCGAGCTGGTCGGGGCGCCCGCGCTCTGGCAGGCGCCGCTGCAGGTCGTCGAGACCGTCACCGGCACGGAGGCGCTGCGCTTCGGCGTCGCCGCCGCGGCCGTCGTGATCGGCCTCGTGCTGCTGGTGCTGGCGTTCGCGCCGGGCCGTCTCGGCCGGCACGAGCTGGCGGACGAGCGGATGCTCGTGGTCGTCGACGACGACGTGCTGGCCGGTGCGCTCTCGCGTGCCGCGGCCAGCACGGCGGGCGTCGAGCGCGACCGCGCCTCGACGTCCCTCGGCCGCCGTAAGGCGGACGTGTCGCTGCGACCCACCTCGGGCTTCGCGGTGTCACGCGAGGACGTGGATCGGGCGACCGAGCGCGAGCTCGAGCGCCTCGCGGTGCGACCCTCCGTCCGGGCCCGAAGCCGTATCGAGCAGGCAGGAGTGGTCGGACGATGACCCGCAGCAACCGTTTCCTCAACCGTCTCGCCCTGCTCCTGCTGGGCGTGATCGCCCTCGCCGGTGCGGCCCTGCTGCTGCGCCCCGAGATCGAGCAGTACCTGCTCGAGCCGGCGGGACTCATGGTCCCGTCGCTCGGGCTCGATCAGCTCGGCTCCATCCTGCCCATCGCGATCATCGTGCTCGCGGTGCTGGCAGTGATCGTCGCGCTGGCCGTGACGCTCACCCGGGGCCGCGGCGCCGACGGCACAGCGATCGAGCAGGACGCCGTGAGCGTCGACGCGAACCTGATCGAGGGCATCCTGCGCCGTGAGCTCGACGGCGAAGGCGAGGTGCTCCACGTGCGCCTGCGCGCGTTCGGCAAGAAGGGCCGCACCCTCCTCGCCGAGGTGCAGGTGCGTCGCGGCGCCGACCTCGCCAACGTGCACCGTCGCGTCAGCGCGGCGGTCGCGACCGCGGACGAGCTCCTCGGCGAGGCCCCTCCGGTCGTGACCCACATCACGACAGGGCTGCGCGCCCGTCTCGCGGGCAGCACGCGCACCCACTGAACCCATCACCATCCGCTCCCGATCCCCGGGGGCACCCCACCATCAGAAGGAGAACATCATGGCCACGGACGACATCAAGAACACCGCGCAGGACCTCCTCGGCAAGGCCAAGGAGAAGGTCGGCGAGGTCACGAACAACGACAAGCTCGCCGCTGAGGGCAAGAAGGACCAGGCCGCCGCCTCGGTCAAGAAGACCGGCAACGCGATCGGCGACACCCTCAAGGGCGACCGCTGACCCGCAGCACCAGGAGGGCGCGCCGGCGGTAGCCGGCGCGCCCTCCTCCGTTCCCGAGGAGGTTCCCCATGCGCAGCTCCGATGCCTGGCAGCGGCCTCGTAGACGCCGAGCGGTCGTCGTGGCGGCGGTCGTGTCGCTGGTCGCCGTCGTGCTCATCGCCCTCACCGTGTACGCCCCGGTGCTCGGCCTCATCGCCACCGCCGACGCCACCGTGGTGGGTCTGCTCGACGTGCCGGTACTCGCCATCGTCGTCGGCAGCCTGATCGCACTGGTCGTCGTGGCCGCCGCGCTGCTGCTCGCCGCATCGCGCCGCCGACCGGCTGCGGCCTGGGTCTGGGGCGGCATCGCGATGCTCGCCGCACTGCTCGGCGCGCTCTTCCCGCTCGTGGCGGCCGTCGCCGCATCCGTCGACCAGCTGGGTCAGGTCGGCCCGCTCATCGGCGAGCTCGTGGGCCGCTTCCTCTGACCGGCCTGCGCGACGCCGAGGGCGACCGGTCGCGGGCAGCGCTCCGCTAGCGCCGCCCCGTCCGCTCCAGCGCGATGAGCTCCGCGCGCGACGCGACGCCCATCTTGCGCAGCACGTTCGAGACGTGGAACTTGACGGTGTTGGCGCTGACGCCGAGGTCGTCGGCGATCGCCTTGTTGCGCTCGCCGGCGAGCAGCAGCGCGAGCACCTCGCGCTCGCGCTGACTGAGCGGGGCGTCTTCGACCGACGGGTCGGCCGGGCTCGGCGGGTCGAGCGGGATGGTGATGCTCATCGCCGAGCCCCAGCCGGCGGTCGAGTCGAGCTCCATCTCGCCCTCGAGGGCGGCGACGTGCTCGGCGATCGGGCGCAGCGCGTCGTCATGGCGGGTGAGCGAACCCTTGCCGTCGTCGCGGATGCCGATCAGCAGGTTGCTGCCGTCGCAGTCCCACTGCACGCGCATCCGCTTGGCGTCGCCCTCGCCGAGCTGGGCGAGCACGGCGGTGCGGACGATGCTGCGCGCGGCGCGGGCGACGCCGCCGGGCAGCGCGCGGCCGGTGGGCGGCGGTTCGACGAACTGCAGGTCGAGCTCGCCGTAGCGCACGAGCGGCCGCAGGTCCTGCGTCAGCCGCGCGAAGGCGCCGACGACGGGTTCGAGGTGGGCGTTGCGCTGCTCCTCGCCGCGCTGCCGCGCGCTCACGAGCGCGGTCGCGGCGGCGTCGATCGCGGTGGTGCGCGCGGCCCGATCGTCGAGGCGGCTGGAGCGCAGGATCGCGAGCAGCGACTCGAGCACCACGGCCGAGCGGTCCGCCTGCTCGGCGAGCTCGCGGCCGTGCTCGGCGTGCAGTTCGCGCAGTGCGCGTGCGGGCAGGTCGTTCATGCTCCTACCCTATGCGAGCCACCCCACCCGTTCGGGTAGGCGAACCATCCGCTCGGGTGAGGGTGCCGAGGCGGCGAGCGGCGCACGATGGAGCCCGTGAACAGCTCCTCCGCCTCCGACGCCCTCGCTCTCATCCGCGACGAGCTCGCCGGCCTCGTCGCGCGCATCGACGCCGACGAGCTCCAGCAGCTGGCGCTGCTGGTCGAGGATGCGCGCCGCGTGCACCTGCACGGTGCGGGCCGCTCCGGCATCGCCCTGCGGATGACCGCCATGCGCCTCATGCACCTCGGTCTCGACGCCCACGTGGTCGGCGAGGCCACCGCGCCCGCGATCGAGGCGGGCGACGTGCTGCTCGTCGCGAGCGGCTCCGGCACCACGGGCGGCATCGTGCGCGCGGCCGAGACCGCGCGGTCGGTCGGCGCGGCCGTCGCCGTGCTCACCACCGCGCCCGACTCCCCGCTGGCCGCGCTCGCCGACGCCGTCGTGACGGTGCCCGCCGCCGCCAAGCTCGACCGCTCCGGCACGAGCTCGGCGCAGTACGCGGGCAGCCTCTTCGAGCAGCTCGTCGTGCTGCTCGGCGACGCGCTCTTCCACACGCTGTGGCAGCGCAGCGGCAGCACGGCCGACGAGCTCTGGCCGCGCCACGCGAACCTCGAATGACGATCGACCCACCACGAAAGCAGGAATCATGCAGCTCCAGTTCGCCATGGACACCCTCACCACCGAGGCCGCCCTCGAGCTCGCCGGCAAGGCCGCGCCGCACGTC
>Ga0265798_10002593_pt1 | contig 26506 bp, 27 predicted proteins | sample P3T30metagenome_FD_192430 | JGI IMG/M metagenome (GOLD analysis project Ga0265798, IMG submission 192430) | Plant litter microbial communities from East Loma Ridge, Irvine, California - P3 T30 | ecosystem: Environmental > Terrestrial > Plant litter > Unclassified | place: USA: California...
TAGTTTAATTATGAATTATGAATTATGAATTATGAATTGGGTTGGCCTCCCATCGCCACCTTACTCATTACCACCATAATTCATAACTCATAATTCATAATTCATAATTCCCAAAAATGCTTTCTCCCCTCGCCCATATCCACCCTGCCGCCCGGCTAGCCTCGGGAGTTACCGTCGAACCGTTCACCACCATTTACGGGGACGTGGAGATTGGCGAAAACACCTGGATTGGGCCCAACGTGACCATCATGGACGGGGCGCGCATCGGGGCCAACTGCCAGATTTTTCCGGGCGCGGTAGTATCGGGTATCCCGCAGGACTTGAAGTTTGCCGGCGAGGTGACTACCGCCCACATCGGCGACTACACCGTGCTGCGCGAGTGCGTGACCGTGAACCGCGGCACCATCGACCGGGGCCGCACGGTGGTGGGTAGCCACTGCCTGCTGCAAGCCTACGTGCACATCGCCCACGATTGCCTGGTGGGCAACCACTGCGTGATTTCCAACGCCACCCAGATGGCCGGCCACGTGCAGGTGGGCGACTGGGCCATCATCGGTGGCACCACGGCCATCCATCAGTTTACCAACATTGGGGCGCACGCCTTTATCGCCGGCGGCTCGCTGGTGCGCAAGGACGTGCCGCCCTTCGTGAAGGCGGCCCGCGAGCCGCTCACCTACGCGGGCGTCAACTCGGTGGGGCTGCGCCGCCGGGGTTTCAGCGAAGAGCAGGTAACGGCCATCCACGAGATGTACCGTACACTGTACCTCAGTGGCTTACCCATGACCGAGTCGCTGAGCCGCATCGAAGTGGAACTGCCGCCCTCCACCGAGCGCGACGAGATAACGCAGTTTGTGCGCTCGGCCGCACGCGGCATCATCAAGGGCCCCAGCCGCGGCAGTATAGCCGAGGAAAACGCCGACTAATTTTTTAAGCTCTTAGCTTTTAGCCGCTGGCGGTTGGCCTAGTTCAGGAGAAAGCTAACGGTTAGCCGCTAAAAGCGAATGGCATTCTCTCTTGACGCCCAAAACCTGGGCCGCCGCTACGGTCGCCAGTGGATTTTCCGGCAATTGAGCCACGATTTTCAATCAGGCTCGGCCACGGCCGTTCTGGGTCCCAACGGCGCGGGTAAAAGCACGCTGCTCAGCATTTTGGCGGGGCAGCTGCTGCCCTCCGAGGGCCAGGTAACCTACGCGCTGGCGGGCCAGCCGGTGGCCGTGGCCGAGGTACCGCGCCACCTGGCCTACTGCGCGCCGTACCTAGAACTGCCCGAAGACTTTACCCTGCTGGAGCTGCTGGCTTTTCACACCAAGCTCAAACCGCTGCGGCCGGGTGTGTCCATCACTGATTTAGTGGACATTATGTACCTGCACAAAGCGCGGCACCAGGCGGTGCGCACGTTTTCTTCGGGCATGAAGCAGCGCCTCAAGCTGGGGCTGGCCCTGTACGCGGCGGCCCCGCTGCTACTGCTCGACGAGCCTACTACCAACCTCGACGCGCAGGGCACGGCCTGGTACCTAGAGCACGTCGCCCGCGTACGCGACACCGGCCGGCTGGTAGTAGTATCTTCAAACGTGCCAGCCGAGTATGGCTTTTGCGATACCCAGGTGCGAATCACTGATTTTCAATAGCTCTATGCGCATTTTGCATTATGCTTAGCGATGCTGAAAAAGACTACTTAGCCACCGAGCGGCTGGCTTCCAGCCCCAGCGAATACCTTAGCGGTCAGACTTTTCTGCTGCCCGGCCGCACGCTGGCGCAATCGCTTATTGCCGATAATACGGCCTTGTACCTGGCTGGCCAAGTGCAGGGCCGCGACTGCACCGTGCTGGGCAGCGCCACGCGGGTGCACGCGCTGGGCAGCGAGTTATTCACCTACCCCGACGTGACGGTGGTATTCGGCAAGGCGCTATGGCTGGCCGATGGGCACCGCGACAACCTGCTCAACCCCACGGTGCTGGTGCGCGTGCTGCCGCACCCCATGCCAGCCCATTTCCAGGAAGTTTTTGAGGCCTATTATGCCATCCCCACGGTGCAGCACGTGGTGCTGATAACGGAATACGCGGCCCGAGTGTCGCTGGGCTCGCGCAATGCGGAGGGCAATTTGGATGTATTCGGCTTTACTGGGCTAGACGCTACGCTCACTATTCCTGACCTCGATTTAGCGTTGCCGCTGGCCGAAGTGTACCGGGGCGTGGTGCTGCGGGCGTAGAAATTCACGTTTATTTTGGGGCTTAATGCGGGTGGCCCCAACCCATTTGGCGGACCGCCGTATCTTCGCTCTACGTTCTAAAAAACCCATTCAATTACCCTCTACTGCCCTTTTTGCTATGCGACAGTACGATAACCTGGACGACGACGACCTCGACGACGACGATAACCTCGACGCCTTTGCCCGCACGGGCGGCGCCAAAACCAAGGGCTCCAGTGAGGACCAGCTCTCGGCCAAATACGCCGACTACCTGATGTGGCGCGATACCGGCTCCTCGCATGATGAGGCGCTGGACCTCGCTTCCATGACCGAAGAAGAGTTTACGACCGCCGAGGCGGCCGAGGACCCCGATGGGGCCAGCGGCCTGGCCCCGCTCGATGATGACGACGACCTCGACGCCGATGACGACGACGATTTCAGCAGCAGCTCGCGCGGCCGGGGCCGCGGCGACGACTACGACAGCGACTATTAAGCCAGACGACGATTAAAAGCAGCCCGTCATGCTGAGCTTGCCAAAGCATCTCGCCTGCATAGCTAGGGTTACATCCTAACGATGCAGGCGAGATGCTTTGGCAAGCTCAGCATGACGGGCTGTTTCTAGTCCTTTCTTGGCCTACTTGCTACCAAATACACGCTTAAGAATGGCCGTGGACTGCGCCGCCGGGTTCTGGCGGATTTTGCCTTCCTGCTGCGCTAGCAGCACGAAGAGGCCGTCCACCGTCTGGGCCGTTACGTAGTCGGTGAGGTTATTTTTGGCGGGCGTCATGAGCGGAATTCTGTTGTAGCGGTCGATGAGCTTGGCATAAGCGGCGTTGGCGCCCACTTGGTCGAGGCTTTGCACGATGCTGGGGCGCAGGGCAGCGTTGAGAGCCGTCTCCGAGTTTTTGCGCAGCAGCTGGGTGGCCGCGTCTTTGCTACCGCTGGTCACGAGCGAGAGGGCGTCAGTGAGCGTAAGGTTTTGCAGAGCATTGATAAAGATATCCTTAGCGGCGGGGGCGGCGGCCTCAGCGGCACGGTTCATGAGGTTGGTGGCCTGCTCTACGGCCTGCTTGCCCAGCGGGCCGGGCAGCGAATTGAGGGTGGTGGCTACCAGCTGCGCATCGGCCGGAAAGGGAATGCGGATATCGTCGTTCAGGTTGAAGCCATCGGGCTCGGAGGCGAAGGCCACGGCCTTGGTGATGCCGGTGGTGAGGGCCTCGCGCAGGCCGGTGGCAGCTTCGGCCTCGGTGAGCGGCGCTACCGGCGCGGGGGCGGGCGTGGCTACGGCCGTGGTTTTAGTAGTCGTAGTCTTTTTGGTGGTCGTGGCTTTGACCGGCGCTTTTTTGACGACGGCGGTTTTCTTAGTGGTCGTGGCCTTTTTGGTGGTTTGGGCCAGGGCCGGGGCAGCGCTGCACAGAGCCAGCGCCAGGAGTAGATTTTTCATCAGGCAGAAAAAGAAAAAAGGGGGGCGCGCAAACCGGATGGCTCGTATAGCTGTCCTGCTAGCACCCCGCCGCAAAGGTCTTTACAAAACCTTGCCAAACTATTCTATTGCTTTTCGATGGACGTTGAAATCATGACAATTGGCGACGAGCTGCTCTACGGGCAGGTTGTGGATACCAATTCGGCCTTTATGGGCCAGCAGCTCGGCCGCCTGGGCCTGCGCGTGCGCCAGATAACGAGCGTGAGCGACCGCGCCGACGAGATAGTAGCCGCCCTCGACCAGGCCCGGCAGCGCGCCAAGGTCATCCTGACCACCGGCGGCCTCGGCCCCACCAAAGACGACCTCACCAAGCATGTGCTGGCCCGCTACTTCGGCCGCGAACTGGTGGAGCACGCGCCCACGCTGCGCCACGTGGAAGAGATTTTCCGGCGCTTCGGCCGGCCCATGCTCGACGTGAACCGCCAGCAGGCGATGGTGCCCGCCGGCACTGAGGTGTTGCACAACGCCGTGGGCACCGCACCCGGCATGTGGATTGAGGACGGCGGCACCGTGTTTATCAGCATGCCCGGCGTGCCCTTCGAGATGAAGCGCCTGATGACGGACCAGGTGTTGCCCAAGCTACAAGCAAAATTCCAGCTAGCCCCCATCGAGCATGTCGTCATTATGACCGCCGGCCTGGGCGAGTCCTTTTTAGCAGAGAAAATTAAGGACTGGGAAAGCGCCCTGCCGCCCAACGTGAAGCTGGCTTACCTACCCAGCCTGGGTAGCGTGCGCCTGCGCCTTACCGGCACCGCCGATGGCCAGCCCGACCTGCGCGGCCGCATGCTGGCCCTGCTGCCCGCGCTGCGCGCGCGCATTGGCTCCTACATCTTTGCCGAGGAAGACTCGCCGCTGGAGGTAGTGGTGGGGCAACTGCTAAAGGCTAAAAACTGGCAGCTCGGCACCGCCGAAAGCTGCACGGGCGGCGCAGTGGCCCAGCGCATTACCAGCGTACCGGGCAGCTCGGCCTACTTCCGGGGTAGCGTGGTGGCGTATGATAATGATTTGAAAGAAAGCCTACTAGGCGTGAACGCCGAAACCCTGGGCCAGCACGGGGCCGTGAGCGAGCCCACTGTGTGCGAGATGGCTGAGGGCGCCCGCGCCCGCCTGGGCTGCGACGTAGCACTGGCCACCAGTGGCATCGCCGGGCCGGGCGGTGGCACGCCGCTCAAGCCGGTGGGCACCATCTGCATCGCCTGCGCCACCCCGGCCGGTACCGTAAGCCGCCAGATAAACATCGACCGGGGCCGCCAGACCAACATTGAGTACACGACCCAGGCCGTGCTCATCCTGCTGTGGCAGCAGCTAGCCGGCCACCGTGAGGCCGAGTTGCTGAAGGTGTAGAGAAGTGTCTTGGGCTAGCCGACGCAGAGGACCATTCGCTTCCTGCCCCGGCTAGCCCATTTTTGCGCAGTTGGATTACAAACGTTTGTTAGTTTTACGGCGTTAATTGGCTATCTTCCCACCCTAGCCGCCCTCATGCTCTTCCAACCTGAAATCGAACGCCTGCCGCTGCCGCAGTTGCGGGCTCTACAAAATATCCGGCTGAAAGAGCAGGTCGCCTACCTGCACGCCCGGGTGCCGTTTTACCAGCGCAAGTTTGCCGAGGCGGGCATCAACCCGGCCACGTTCCGTGGGCTGGAAGATTTAACCAAGCTGGAATTCACTAAAAAGACTGATTTTCGGGATAATTACCCCTTTGGCCTCTTTGCAGTGCCCGAAACTGAGGTAGCGCGGCTGCACTGCTCCAGCGGCACTACCGGCAAGGCCACGGTGGTGGGCTACACGCCCGGCGACCTGGCTATTTTCTCCGAAGTAGTGGCCCGCTCGCTGGCTGCCGCCGGCTGCCGGCCGGGCATGAAAGTGCAGAACGCCTACGGCTACGGCCTTTTCACGGGCGGGCTGGGCCTGCACTACGGCGCCGAGCGGCTGGGCCTCACGGTCATCCCCGTGTCGGGGGGGAGCACCGACCGGCAATTGCAGCTCTTGCAGGATTTTCGGCCCGAAATCATCTGCGCCACCCCTTCTTACGCCCAGGTTTTGGCCGAAGAAATGCAGCGGCGCGGCATCGCCCCCGAAGCCATTAACCTGAAGCTAGCGGTGCTCGGCGCCGAGCCCTGGAGCGAGGCCCTCCGCACCCAGGTGCAGGCCGGCCTGCGCGTGGCGGCCACCAACATCTATGGCCTGAGCGAAATCCTCGGCCCCGGTATCTCGCAGGAAGACGTGGACGAGCGCGGCACCGGCAGCTACATCTGGGAAGACCATTTTTATCCCGAAGTGGTGGACAAAGACACCGGCGAGCCGGTTGCCAATGGCGAGTTGGGCGTCCTGGTTTTCAGCACCCTTACCAAGAAGGCCATGCCCATCCTGCGCTACTGGACGGGCGATATCACCAACATCTATTACGACCACTCGGTGAAGCGCACCCACGTCAAAATGGGTCCCATTCGGGGCCGGGCCGATGACATGCTCATCATTCGCGGGGTTAATTTTTTTCCTACGCAGGTCGAGGACATCATCGGCGGGCTGGCCCACGCCAGCCCTTATTACCAGGTAATAGCCACCCGGCGCGGCAGCCTCGACGAGGTGGAAGTGAATGTGGAAGTAGCCGAGCCGCTGCTGCGCGAGCTGGGCCTGGCCACGACCACCCTCACCGCCGAGCACCTAGCCCAGCACGATACCTTGCGCCAGCTGCAAGACCAGTTTGCCAAAAAAATCAAGGACAATATCGGCCTCAGCATGCGCGTGAACCTGCTGGGCGGCGGGCAGCTCCCGCGCAGCGAGGGCGGCAAGCTGAATCGCGTGCGTGACTTGCGGGAGTTGAAGTAATAGTAGCGCGAACTTTGTAGTTCGCGGCCCAGAACGAATTATCAGCACGAGGACGCGAACTACCGAGTTCGCGCTACCGCCTGCTTTGAGCGACGTCAAGACAAATACATGAGCCGTTTCCATTCCTTAAAAATCAAGAGCATCACCCGCGAAACGCCCGACTGCGTGTCGCTGGCCTTCGAAGTGCCGGCCGAGCTGCGCGAAACCTTCCGCTACCAGCCGGGCCAGTACCTGACGCTGCGCCGCGAGCACGCGGGCGAGGAGCTGCGGCGTAGCTACTCCATCTCCAGCAGCCCGCTCGACGACGAATGGCGCGTGGCCATCAAGAAGGTACCCGGCGGCCGCTTCTCGACCCTGGCCGTGGACGACGGCCTGCGCGTGGGCGACCTGCTCGATGTGATGCCGCCGCAGGGCCGCTTTTCGCCCACCCTGCACCCCAGCCAGGTGAAGCGCTACGCGCTGTTTGCGGCCGGCAGCGGCATCACGCCCATCCTGAGCATTGCCAAAACGGTGCTGCTCACCGAGCCGGCCAGCCACGTGTACCTGGTGTATGGCAACCGGGGGCGCAACTCGATTATTTTCAAAGAACAGATTGAGGGCCTGAAGAATAAGTTCTTAGGACGCCTAAGTGTGTACCATGTGCTGAGCCGCGAGCAGGGCGACAGTGACCTGTTTTTTGGCCGTGTGGACGAGGCCAAAACTACGCAGCTGCTGCGCCAGCTCATTCCGGCCGCTGGCCTCGACGAGGCCTTCATCTGTGGCCCCGAGGAGATGATACACGGTGTGCGCCAGGCTTTGGAAGACGCAGGCGTGGCCATCGAAAAAATTCACTTCGAGCTATTTGCCTCGGCCAGCGGCGCAGCCAAAACTGCCTCCCCGCCTCGCCTGGTGGGCGAAGACGACCAGAAAAGCCAGGTGACCGTGCGCCTCGACGGCCGCGCCTACCGCCTCGATATGTCGTACTACGGTGATACCGTGCTTGATGCGGCCCTGGCCGCCGGCATCGACGCGCCCTATTCGTGCAAGAACGGCATGTGCAGCACCTGCCTGGGACGCGTCACGGCCGGCACCGTGGCAATGGACGTAAACTACTCGCTCTCAGCCGACGAAGTAGCCAAGGGCTATGTGCTCACCTGCCAGGCCCGGCCCACCTCGCCCGAGGTAGCCGTGGACTTCGACCAGTAAGCGCAGGGGCCAGGCGGGCGGCCTTTTTATCGGCGGATAAGCTGGCCCAGCCGTATGGGTAACGGCCGGGGATGCTTCCGCGGTGCTTCGCTTTACTTGCGTTTACTCTTATGGAACACCCCTCCGCTCCTACTCCGTCGCTCACGCCCTACGTGCAGCGGGTGCTTATTGCTGTGGGCCTCACGCTGCTGGTGCTGGCGCTCACCGGCCTGCTGGGGCTGGCATTCGGGGTGTTTTTGCGGCTGCTGGCGGCGCTGCTGATTGCGCTGCCGCTGCGGGCGGGTGGGGCCTGGCTCCACCGCCGCCTCGGGCTGCCCGAGGGGCTAGCCGTGTTGCTGTTGGCCCTGCTGGTGCTGGCCGGGCTGGGGGGCATGGGCTGGTTATTTTCGGCTAAAATCAGCGAGCAGGTGAGCGACTTGCAGCAGCAACTACCCCAGGCCATCCGCACGGCGCAGGCTCGCATCAGCACCACCGAGTGGGGCCAGTGGCTGGCCGGCGAAAACTTCGATTACCGTAAAATAATGGGGGGCACCTCGGAGTGGCTGGGCCGGGCCACCGGCATCTTTTCGACCACTTTTAGCATCCTGGCCGACGGCTACGTCATCCTTTTCCTAGCCGTGTTTCTGGTCCTTCAGCCCCAAACCTACCGCGCGGGCCTGGTGATGCTGGTGCCCAAGGCCGGCCGCGCCCGCGCCCACGAGGTGCTCGACAAAATCAGCAGTACGCTCGTCAACTGGGTGCTGGCCCGGCTGGCCTCCATGTTGTTTGTGGGCGTACTTACGGTGCTGGGCCTGAGCTTTTTGGGCATGCCACTGGCAGCGGTGCTGGGGCTGTTTGCCGGCTTGGTTACGTTTATTCCCAACATCGGGCCAGTAGTGTCGATGGTGCCGGCGCTACTGCTGGCTTTCTTCAACGGCGGGCCGCACATGGCGCTCTACGTGCTGCTGCTGTACCTGGGGGCCCAAACGCTGGAGAGCGCCGCCGTGTCGCCGGTGTTGCAGCAGCGGCTGATTTCGCTGCCGCCCGCCCTCATCCTGGTGGGGCAGCTTATTATTGGTTCTTTTACGGGCTTGCTGGGCCTCACGCTGGCTACGCCGATTATCGCCATTATCACGGTGCTGGTCAAAATGCTGTATGTGCACGACGTGCTGGGCGACGACGAGGCCAAGGTGTAGCCGCCGGCCCGCCACATTCCCCGAATTTTCCTTAACTTTGAAAAACTAACACTTGTTAGTATTTGTTGTTCGCTTATGGAAACGCTCGCCCCCGACCTCACCCCCGAAGAACAATTTCAGGCCCGCATCGACGCCGACATCCGTATCGAGCCCAAGGATTGGATGCCCGACGCGTATCGCAAAACGCTCATCCGGCAGATTTCGCAGCACGCGCACTCCGAACTGGTAGGCATGCTGCCCGAAGGCAACTGGATTACGCGCGCGCCCTCGCTCAAGCGCAAGTCCATCTTGCTGGCCAAGGTGCAGGACGAGGCGGGCCACGGCCTCTACCTCTACAGCGCTGCCGAAACCCTGGGCACCTCGCGCGACCAGATGCTGGCCGACCTGCACTCGGGCAAGGCCAAGTACAGCAGCATTTTCAATTACCCTACCCTAAGCTGGGCCGACATGGGCTGCGTAGGCTGGCTCGTGGATGGTGCTGCCATCCTCAACCAGGTGCCACTCTGCCGCACCTCCTATGGCCCCTACGCCCGCGCCATGGTGCGCGTGTGCAAGGAAGAGAGCTTCCACCAGCGCCAGGGCTTCGAGATTATGCAAACGCTCTGCGAGGGCGCGCCGGTGCAGAAGGAGATGGCCCAGGAGGCCCTCAACCGCTGGTGGTGGCCCACGCTGATGATGTTTGGCCCCAAGGACAGCGAATCGCCCAACACGGCCCAAAGCATGAACTGGCGCATCAAGCGCTTCACCAATGACGAGCTACGCCAGAAATTCGTGGACATGATGGTGCCCCAGGCCGAGTTCCTGGGCCTCACCGTGCCCGACCCGGCCGTGAAATGGAACGAGGAACGCCAGGCCTATGACTTCGGCGAAGTAAACTGGGAAGAATTCTGGAGCGTGGTAAAGGGCAACGGCCTCTGCAACCACGACCGCCTGCAAGCCCGCGTGCAAGCCCACGAGGAAGGTGCCTGGGTACGCGAAGCCGCGTTGGCCCACGCCGCCAAGCGCAAGGCCCGGGAAGCAGTAGCGGCGTAGACCTCACGAGACCTCCATGGGGCTGGCCCCTCTCCAAAAAGAGGGGACCTAGCGATAACTTCCACTACCATAGGTAACTGCGCTGCCGTGGCTCCCCTCTCTTTTGGAAAGGAGCCGGGAGTGAGGTTTGCCGTCAGCAAGATGAACAACTCCGAATGGCCTCTCTGGGAGGTCTTTATCCGCAGCAAGCAGGGCCTCGACCACAAGCACGTGGGTAGCCTGCACGCCGCCGACGCGGCAATGGCCATGCAAAACGCCCGCGACGTGTACACGCGCCGCCTCGAAGGCGTGAGCATCTGGGTGGTTGAGTCGAAGCACATCCACGCCTCCAACCCCGACGAGGCCGCCGAATTTTTCGACCCCGCCGCCGATAAAGTGTACCGGCACCCCACGTTTTACGACGTGCCGGATTCCATTAAACACATGTAAGCCCGATGGCCACGCCCGACCTTTCGCCCGCCCATACCGCCGCGCCGGCCTACCCGGCCAGCCTGCAAAGCCAGCTGTTTCAGTACATGATGCAGCTTGCCGATACCAGCCTTATCCTGGCGCATCGCCTGTCGGAGTGGTGCGGGCACGGCCCCATTCTGGAGCAGGATTTGGCGCTCTCCAACATTGCGCTCGACCTGCTGGGTGAGGCGCGCAGCTACTACCAGTACGCCGCCGAGTTGGAGGGCCAGGGCCGCACCGAAGACGACCTGGCCTACCTGCGTAGCGCCGTGGAGTACCGCAACCCGCTGCTCGTGGAGCAGCCCAACGGCGACTTTGCCCACACCGTACTGCGGCAGTTCCTGTTCGATGTATTTCACTACGAACTGCTTATCGGCCTTCAGCAAAGCCCCGATGCGCGCCTGGCCGCCATCGCCGAAAAGTCTTTGAAGGAAGCCGCCTACCACCGCAAGTGGAGCGCCGAGTGGATAATTCGCTTTGGCGACGGCACCGCCGAAAGCCGCCAGCGCCTCGAAAAGGCCCTACGCAGCCTTTGGCGCTACGCCGCCGAGCTTACGGCAGCCACGCCAGTCGAGCAGGCGCTGCAAGACGCCGGGCTGGCACCCGACTACGCCGATATTCAGGCAAAGGCTGCCGCCTACGTGGCTCACGTTTTTGGCGAGGCTACGCTACCGGTTCCTAACGAGGCTTTTGCACAGCCGGGCGGCAAGCTGGGGCGCCACTCCGAGCACTTGGGCTACCTGCTGGCCGAGCTGCAATACGTGCAACGCTCCTACCCCGGCCTGACGTGGTAGCTGCTGCGCCCACCGAGGCCCATATCTGGCAGCTGCTGGAGGAGGTGACCGACCCCGAGGTGCCGGTGCTCAGCATCCTGGACCTGGGCATTGTGCGCCACGTGGCGGTGGCGGGTGAGCACATTACGGTGACCATCACGCCCACGTACTCGGGCTGCCCGGCCATGAATACCATTGCCACCGACATCCGGCTGCGGCTGCTGGCCGAGGGCTACACCCAGCTCACCATCCACAACCAGCTCAGCCCCGCCTGGACCACCGACTGGATGACGCAAGCCGGCCGCACCAAGCTGGAAGAATACGGTATTGCGCCGCCCATCGACGGCACGGCCAGTGGCCACGTTCTCAACCTGTTTGGCAAAGACACGGCTGTGCGCTGCCCGCTCTGCAAGTCGGAGCATACGCACTTGGTTAGCCAGTTTGGCTCCACGGCTTGCAAGGCGCTGTATCAGTGCGACGACTGCCGCGAACCCTTCGATTACTTCAAATGCCACGCGTAGGGTGTGGGGCTTGCCCCCGCCCGACCGTTAGTGAGTCAGCAACCAGAGCCTGGCAACACCGGGCGGGGCAAGCCCCGCACCCTACTCAATCTTCCCTCCCATGTCCGACACCGCCCTGCTCTTCACCCTCGCCGATGGCGTAGCCACTCTCACACTCAATCGGCCCGACGTTTTCAACAGCATCAACAAGCCACTGGCCCTGGCCTTGCAGCAGCGCTTGCGCGAATGCCAGGCCGATGCTGCCGTGCGCGCCGTGGTGCTCACCGGCACCGGCCGCGCCTTTTGCGCGGGGCAGGACCTAGCCGAAATAACCGGCCCAAACGCCCCCGACGTGTCGGAAATTGTGGAGAAGCACTATAATCCGCTCATCCTGCTGATTCGGGAGTTGGATAAGCCGGTTATTGCCGCCGTGAACGGCGTAGCCGCCGGCGCCGGCGCCAACATCGCCCTGGCCTGCGACATCGTAGTGGCCAAAGAATCAGCGGCCTTCATCCAAGCTTTCAGCAAGATAGGTCTGGTGCCCGACAGTGGCGGCACCTACTTCCTGCCGCGCCTCGTGGGCATGCAGCGCGCCAGCGCCCTCATGCTGACCGGCGACAAGGTGAGCGCCCCCGAAGCCGCGCAGATGGGCATGATTTACAAGGCTTTTACCGATGAAAGCTTTGAGCAGGAAGTAAGCAAGCTGGCTCACAAGATGGCCAACCTGCCCACCAAAGGCCTCGCCTACACCAAGCAGCTGCTCAACAGCACCTTCGCCAACGACGTAGCCCAGCAACTGCGCGCCGAGGGCGACTACCAGCTGCGAGCTGGCCAAACCGCCGACTATAAAGAGGGCGTCTCGGCCTTTCTCGAAAAGCGCCAGCCCACCTTCACCGGCCAGTAAGCATGTTAGTTATTGGGATTATCGGCAGCGGTGCAATGGGCGCGGGCATCGCGCAAGTGGTTGCCACCGCTGGCCACCAAGTGCACCTGCTCGACCAAAACGCGGCCGCCCTCGAAAGGGCCATGGCCAGCATCGCCACCAGCCTGCGCAAGCTGACCGAAAAAGGTAAGCTAACCGCCGAAGCTACCGCGGCGGCCATCGCCCGGCTGCACCCCACGGCCAGCATGGCCGACTTTGCTGATTGCGGCCTGGTTGTCGAAGCCATTGTGGAAGACCTGGCCGTGAAGCAGCAGGTTTTCAAACAGGTAGAAGATATTGTGCCCACCGATTGCGTGCTGGCCAGCAACACGTCGTCGCTCTCCATCACCTCCATTGCGGCAGCTTGCCAGCGGCCGGAGCGCTTTATCGGCATCCATTTTTTCAATCCGGCCCCACTCATGCAACTCGTCGAAGTCATTCCGGCGGTGCAAACCCGCGCCGGGCTGGCAGAGGAAATCAAGGCGTTGGTGGCGGGCTGGGGCAAGCGCCCGGTGCTGGCCCAGGACACGCCCGGTTTCATCGTGAACCGCGTGGCCCGGCCGTTTTACGGCGAAGCCATTCGAATTTTGGAGGAAGGCATTGCCGATATCGCTACCATCGACTGGGCGCTCACCGAGCTGGGTGGATTCCGCATGGGGCCGTTTGCGCTGATGGATTTTATCGGCCACGATGTTAATTATCGGGTCACCGAGTCAGTATTCACGGCCTTTTTCTACGACCCGCGCTACCGGCCTTCCTTCACCCAGCGGCGGCTGTTTGAGGCCGGCTACTACGGCCGCAAGGCCGGGCGCGGCTTCTACGACTACGCGCCCGGTGCGGCCCAGCCCGAGCCCACCCGCGACCCGGCCCTCGGCCAGCAAATCCTGCACCGCGTGCTGTCCATGCTCATCAACGAGGCCGCCGAGGCGCTGCACCTGCGCGTGGCCTCGGCCCCCGACCTGGAGCTGGCCATGACCGCCGGCGTCAACTACCCCAAAGGCCTGCTGGCCTGGGCCGACGAGCTGGGCCCAGCCACCGTGCTAGCCACCCTGGACCACCTCTACCACGACTACCACGAGGACCGCTACCGCGCCAGCGTGCTGCTGCGCCGGCTGGCCCGCAACCACCAAACTTTTCTCTCCGCATGAGCGCTGCTACCAATTCGACTCCCGAGCCCCACCACGCCGTCCAGCACTGGCTCACCACCCGCGACCCGTTCAGCGCCTGGCTAGGGGTCATTATCGAGGAAATCCGGCCCGGCTACTGCCGCCTGCGCCTGCCCGTGCGCCCCGATATGCTCAACGGTTTCGGCATGGTGCACGGCGGCGTCACGTTTGCGGCGGCCGACACGGCGTTTTCCATCGCCTGCAACACGCACGGCCGCCAAAGCGTGGGCCTCACCGTTACCATCGACTACCTGGAGCCCGGCCAGCCCGGCGACACCATCACCATCGAAGCCACCGAGGCCAGCCTCAAGCACCGCGTGGGCGTGTACGAAGTCAATATCCGCAACCAGAACGGCCTGCGGCTAGCCCTCTTCAAAGGCACCGCTTACCGCACAAGCACAGAGAATCAACCGGCCTAATTAGCTGGCTCGCCGTTCGTTCCTCATCAGCTAAAAGCACTGACCAGCTGGCAAAGAACGAATATCCAAAAAACGAAGAACGCCCCATGAACCAGGCTTATATCATCGATGGCGTGCGTACGCCCATCGGTAACTTTGGTGGCACGCTGGCCGCCGTGCGCCCCGACGACCTCGCCGCCCACGTCATCCGCGAGCTACTGCGCCGCCAGCCCAGCACTGACCCGGCCGCCGTGGCCGACGTTATCCTGGGCTGCGCCAACCAGGCGGGCGAAGACAATCGCAACGTGGCCCGCATGGCCGCGCTACTGGCTGGCCTCCCCTCCTCCGTACCCGGCGAAACCCTTAATCGCTTGTGTGCCAGTGGCCTATCGGCCGGCATTGCGGCTGCCCGCGCCATCCGTAGCGGCGACGGCGACCTATTTGTGGCCGGCGGCGTGGAGAGCATGACCCGCGCTCCTTTCGTGATGTCGAAGCCCTCCAAGGCCTTCGGTACCGACTCGCAAATGGCTGATTCCAGCTTTGGCTGGCGCTTCGTCAACCCCTTGATGGCTAGTCAGTACGGCACCGACGCGATGGGCGAAACCGCCGAAAACCTCGTGGACCGCGATGGCGTCAGCCGCGCAGACCAGGATAAGTTTGCCCACGCTTCGCAGCAAAAAGCGGCCGCCGCCCAGCGCAGCGGCCGGCTGGCCCAGGAAATCGTGCCCGTACCCATCCCGCAGCGCAAAGGCGAGCCCATCCTCTTCGCCGAAGACGAATTTATAAAGCCTGATACCTCGCTCGAAGGGCTAGCCAAACTACGCCCTGCCTTCCGCACAACCGGCACCGTGACCGCCGGCAATGCCTCGGGCCTCAACGACGGGGCGGCCGCCCTACTGCTGGCCTCTGAAGCCGGCATTAAGCAGCATAATCTGACGCCCCAAGCCCGCATCGTGAGCATGGGCGTGGCCGGGGTGGAGCCACGCATTATGGGCATCGGCCCGGTACCGGCCAGCCAGATTGCGCTCAAAAAGGCTGGCTTAACGCTGAACGATATGGACATCATCGAGCTCAACGAAGCCTTCGCGGCGCAGTCGCTGGCCTGCATCCGGGCCTTCGGCTTGGCCGACGACGACCCGCGCATCAACCCCAACGGCGGCGCCATCGCGCTGGGCCACCCGCTGGGTATGAGTGGAGCCCGCCTGCTCAACACGGCCGCCATTGAGCTGCACGCGCAGCAGAAGCGCTACGCGCTGGTCACGATGTGCATTGGCGTGGGCCAGGGCTACGCCGCGATTATCGAGCGCGTGTAGCGTAGACTCGCAGAGTCCACGCGTTTCAACGACAGCCTACCAACCAGTAACGCCCACGCGCGGACTTGCAAAGTCCGCGCTACACATCCCACCCCGTTATGACGCCCACCCTCGAAAACTACATCCTCGGCCGCTGGCTGCCCGGCGGCTCCGCCCCACACGAGCTGCGCGATGCCAGCACCGGTGAAGTAATTGCCCTGGCCAACACCGAAGGCTTTGACTTTGAGCAGATTCTGGCCTACGGCCGCCGCGTGGGCAACCCCGCCCTGCGCCGCATGACCTTTCACGAGCGCGGCCGTATGCTCAAGGCGCTGGCCTTCCACTTGCAGGAAAAGAAGGAGCTTTTCTACGAACTGAGCTACCGCTCGGGCGCCACGCGGGCCGACTCCTGGATTGACATTGAGGGCGGCATCGGCAACCTGTTTGCCAACGCCTCGTTACGGCGCAAGTTTCCCGACAAGCCTTTCTATGTGGAAGGTGAGCCGGTGGGCCTGAGCAAGGGCGGCACCTTCATGGCCCAGCACCTGCTGGTGCCCCGCGAAGGCGTGGCCGTACACATCAACGCCTACAACTTCCCCATTTGGGGGATGCTGGAGAAAATAGCCGTCAACCTGCTGGCCGGCATGCCGGCCGTGGTGAAGCCGGCCGTGCCCAGCGCCTACCTCACCGAGGCCGTGGTGCGCGAGATTATCGCCAGCGGCATTCTGCCCGAAGGCGCGTTGCAGCTCGTGGTAGGCTCCGGCCAGGGCATCCTCGACCACGTCACGTACCAGGATGTGGTCACTTTCACCGGCTCGGCGGCCACCGGCGCCAAGCTGCGCGCCCACCCGCGCATCATCAGCGAGGCGGTGCCCTTTACCCTGGAAGCCGACTCGCTCAACGCCGCCGTGCTCGGCCCCGACGCCCGCCCCGGCACACCCGAGTTCGACCTCTTCATCAAGGAAGTACGCAAGGAGATGACGGCCAAGTGCGGGCAGAAATGCACCGCCATCCGCCGGGCCATCGTGCCCGCCGAGCTGCTCGAAGACGTGCAAATTGCCCTCGGCAAGGCCCTGGCCCAGACCACTATCGGCCACCCGCAGGCCGAGGGCGTGCGCATGGGTGCCCTGGCCGGCCGCGAGCAGGCCGAGCGCCTGCGCGAGCAGGTGCGCCAGCTCGCCAAAACCACACCCATCGTATACGGCGACCTCGACAACGTGGAAATCCTGGGCAAGGAGCGCGGGGCCAACGCGGCCAAAGGCGCGTTCATCTCGCCCATCGTACTGCGCAATGATAAGCCGTTTGAGCACTTAGACAGCCACGAGCTGGAAGCTTTCGGCCCGGTGGTTACGCTCATGCCCTACCACGATTTGGACGAGGCTACCCGGCTGGCCAACCTCGGCAAGGGCTCGCTCGTCTGCTCGCTGGCGACCAACGACCCACGCACCGCGCAGGAGTTTGTGCTGGGGGCGGCCACCCACCACGGCCGCATCCTGGTGCTCAACGGCGAGATGGCCAAGGAAAGCACCGGCCACGGCTCGCCGCTGCCGCAACTCGTGCACGGCGGCCCCGGCCGGGCCGGCGGCGGCCAGGAAATGGGCGGCATCCGGGGCGTCGAGCACTTCATGCAGCGGGTGGCTTTGCAGGGTTCGCCCAGCATGATTACGGCCATTACGGAGGTGTACCAGACGGGCGCCAAAACCGTGGAGTACGACAAGCATCCCTTCCAGCGCTACTTCGAGGAGCTGGAAATCGGCGAAACCTACACCACCCACAAGCACACCGTAACGGAGGCCGACATCAGCGCCTTCGCTGGCATTTCGGGTGATAATTTCTACGCCCATGTAGATGCTACGTCGCTGGAAGGCACGCTCTTTACCGGCCGCGTAGCCCACGGCTACTACGTGCTGAGCAAAGCGGCCGGCATGTTCGTGGACCCGCGCAAAGGCCCTGTTTTGCTCAACTATGGCCTCGACGAGTGCCGCTTTACCAAGCCCGTATACCCCGGCACCACCATCGGCGTGACGCTCACGGTAAAGGAAAAAATCGGTCAGGAAAAGCGCGATGAAACCGACATCGCCAAGGGCATCGTGCGCTGGCTCGTAACCGTGACCGACGAAACGAAAGAAACGGTAGCCGTCGCCACCATTTTGACAATGGTAAAGAAGAAAAACCAGGAATAACTACTTCCCACAAAATTGTCCGTCATGCTGAGCTTATCGAAGCATCTCTACCAAACGATACCCCAGCGGCGTGGTAGAGATGCTTCGACAAGCTCACCATGACGTTCTTTTATTGAACGCCAGCCTTTCCCCCATTATGAGCACCCTCACCGCCGGCCACGTCACGGCTACCACCGATGCAGCTGGCATCGCCACCGTCACGTTCTTCCACCCGGCTCACAACTCGCTGCCTGGTGCCATCCTGACCCAGCTGGCCGAAACCATCACCCGGCTGGGCCAGGACGAAGCCACCAAAGTCATCATCCTGCAGAGCGAAGGCGAGCGCACGTTCTGCGCCGGCGCCAGCTTCGACGAGTTGCGCGCCGTGGCTGATGCGGCGCAGGGGCTGGCCTTCTTCTCCGGCTTCGCGCACGTCATCAACGCCTGCCGCACCAGTCCCAAGCTCATTATTGGGCGGGTGCAGGGCAAGGCTGTGGGCGGCGGCGTGGGGCTAGCCGCCGCTACCGACTACTGCCTGGCCACCACCCACGCCGCCGTCAAGCTCAGCGAGCTGGCCGTGGGCATCGGCCCCTTCGTAGTCGGCCCGGCCGTGGAGCGCAAAATCGGCACTTCCGCCTTCGGCCAGCTAGCCATCGACGCCACACAGTTTCGCTCGGCCGAGTGGGCCGCCAGCCACGGTCTCTACGCCGAGGTGCTGCCCGACTTGGCTAGCCTCGACGCAGCTGTGCAGGCCCTGGCCCAGCGCCTAGCCGCTAGCTCCCCCGACGCCATGCGCGAGCTTAAGCAGGTCCTCTGGGCCGGCACCGCTCACTGGGATACCCTGCTTGTGGAGCGCGCCGCCATCAGCGGCCGGCTGGTGCTTTCGGAGTTTACGCGGGTGGCGATTGGGTAATTCTGCTAGCCTGGCTCCGGTAGCCATTGGCGCGAGCTACGCTAGCCTCGCGCCAGTTGAGGGGCTAATTAAGCCCGGCAATGAGTTAACCGAAATAGCATTTTACGCTTCTCCTAGCTGTTTTGCCTTCTCTACTTCCAGCAATAATTTTCCTGCTGTCATGAATTCAGCACTAGTCTTTTTGTATTTTTTCCGCACCAAATTTAATAGGTGTTGCGCTTGCTGGTAAAAGCCAAATCTCATACAGAGGTTAACCGTTTCTTGGGTTTTCCTCATGTCTTTGTAATCAAAATTACCTAAAAGCTTAAGTAGCTTGGTGTGCATCTTCTTATTGTGGCGGCAAGGATTACAACGCACTTCTTTGGCCCACACCATTAGTCGCAGCTTTTCATACCAATGACGCTGTTCTTCTTTAGAAAAAACAAAGTCATTATTACAATCCCGGCAACTGGCTATTTTATCAAAATATGCAAAATGAGGATTGTAACCATCAAAATCCTGGTTGTTAATGTTCGCTTTAATTGCTCGGCCACTTTGCAAGCATTTATCGCAGGCCCATGTCTGACCAGCTTTTTTTAGGCGAACCCGACAAACCCGCTTGGTTATTGCACCATTTCCATTCCGAAAATACGTATCCATATCAGTAGTTAGTAGCTGGCGGCAATCCTGCTCACCACGAGTTTGCCCACAGCAAGGGCAAGACGCTACTGTTTCTTTATGCATGAGGGAAGGCGGCACCTGGAATGGTTAGCGTTTATCGCTCTAAATTATTCTCTACAAAGCCGTATCCAGCACCTCGTCGCCATCATCGGCCATCGTCTTAGCTAGCTTCTCGATATTGAGGCTTCTAGCGCTGGCGTCGAAAATCTCGCGGTAAGTGCCGCGCTTTTCATAAAGCTCGTGGTGGGTGCCGCTTTCCACGGCTTCGCCTTTTTTCATCACGTAGATGCAGTCGGAATCCACAATCTGGGCGAGGCTGTGGGAGATGATGACCACCGTGCGGCCCTGCTTGATGGCGTCGAGCGAGTTTTTGATTTGCTCGGTGGCAATGGCGTCGAGGCTGGCGGTGGGCTCGTCGAGGAAGATGATGGGCGGGTTTTTGAGAAAGAGCCGGGCAATGGCAATGCGCTGCTGCTGGCCGCCCGAAAGCTGCTGGGCATCGCTGAGGTAGCCCTTGGGCAGGTCCAGTATCTGCTCGTGGAGGTAGGCCTGGCGGGCGGCGGCCTCTATCTCGGCCTGGCTAGCGTTGAAGTTGCCGTAGCGGATATTCTCCTCAATAGTGCCTTTGAAAATATGGTTTTTTTGGAGCACCAGGCCAATTTGCTGGCGCAGGGCGGGCGTGTCGTACTCGGCAAGCGGCTGGCCGTCGAGGAACACCCCGCCGTTATCAGGCCGGTAAAATTCGCAGAGCAAATTGATAATCGTGCTTTTGCCCGCGCCGCTGAGGCCCACGAGGGCGGTGGTTTTGCCGGCTTCGATGGTCAGGCTCACATCGTGCAGGGCAGCCGTGCCGCTGGGGTACGTGAAGTTGACGTGGCGCAGCTCGAAGCGGCCATCGAGGTGCGCGGGGCGCAACGGGCCGGGGCGCTCGGTCTGGTCGTCGGCGTCGAGGATGGCAAAAAAGCCCTCGGCGTAAGTCAGGGCCTCGTTCATCTCGTCGTAGATGCGGTGCAGCTGCCGGATGGGCGCCGACACGTTGTTGAAGAGCAAGACGTGAAACATGATGGCCCCGATGCTCATCTGGCCCGCCAGCACGAGGTAGGCGGTGAGCACAATGATGGCAACTACCCCGATTTGCTCAAAAAACGACTTGAGGCCATCGTAGCGAAAGTTGGTTTTGCGGGTCGTGAGCTGGGCGGCCTCCAGCTTGTCCTGCACGGAGAGCTGCTTGTCGCCTTCGTACGCTTCGCGCACGAAGCTCTTTATCACCACAATGCTGTCGATGATGCTGATGAGGCCGTGGTTTTTTTCCTCGCGCAGGGCGCGCAGGTTGCGGCGGGTGCCGTTGAGGCGGTCGGCCTGCCGGTAGCTGAGCCAGAAGTAGATGGGCAGGATGGACGTAGCCACCAGGCCCACCCATCTATTGGCCAGAAACATGACGACCAGCGCCACGATGGCGTTGGCAAAGAGGGGCAAAATGTCGATAAAGAAATTCTGCACCAGCTTCATCAGGCTCTCCACGCCCCGGTCGATACGGGTCTGGAGCTTGCCGGTTTGGTTGCCGCTCTCGGTGAAAAAGCCTAGCTCGTAGCCCAGGATTTTGGTCACCGCGGCCTCGGCCAGCGCGCCCGACACGCTGATGCGGATTTTCTCGCCGTAGTATTTCTGGCCGAAGGTGATGGCGGTGTTAATTAATTCTTTGCCCAGCAGCAAGGCGCTTACCCACACCAGCATCTGCCAGCCCTGGGCCAGCCCCTGGCCTTGGTTCAAGAGCCCCTGCACGGTATCCACGGTGTAGCGCAGCACGAACGGGTTGACCTGCGCGGCCAGCGAGCCCACCAGCGTGAGCAGCAGCGTGCTGACAACCAGCCGGCGATACGGCCGCACGAAGGGCAGCAGGCGTTGAATAATTTGCCAAAGACTCATAAGCAGCGAAAAATGCGGGGTACTAGAAAAGGTAGACGGCGCCCGCGCGGCGCAGGTTATCCAGGCCCGCCCGGCGCCCCAGCCAGCCCCGACCGCAGAAACTGCCCGGGAAGCTTTCTCGTAAGTCGGGCCATGAAAAAACTACTCCTCAGCGCTGCGGTGGCCTTGCTGGCCGCGGCGGCGGCCCCCACGGCGCACGCCCAGGGCATTCGCTTCGGTGTGAAGGCCGGGGCAAACCTCTCCAACCTGGCGGGCGACGTCGTCAACCAGGACCAGTTTAAGAACCGCTTTGGCTTCCAGGGCGGCGTGATGGTGAACTTTGGCCTCGGCGATATTCTCTCCATCCAGCCCGAGGTCCTGTACTCGCAAAAGGGCTTTAAGTACGCCGACCAGCAGTTTACGGTGCTCAACAACACCTACCGCAACACGGGCAGCGTGCGCTACGACTACCTCGACGTGCCCATCCTGGTACGCGTGCGCGCCGCCGGCATCTTCTTCGAAGTGGGCCCGCAGTACAGCTACCTGCTGAACGTTTCGACCGACCGTACCCAGACCATCAACGGCAACGTGGTGAGCACCGCCGGCTCGGGCACCTCCAACCTCGACAACGTGAAGCGCAATGAGCTGGGCTACGTGGGTGGCCTCGGCTACCAGGCCAGCAACGGCGTAATGCTGGGCGTGCGCTACAGCGGCGCCTTCACCGACTTTGCCAAAGACGGCTACAGCAACAATGACTTCCGCAACGCCCGCAACTCGACTTTCCAGGCCTACGTGGGCGTGCTGCTCGGCGGCAAATAAGCCGCGATTTTGATTAGAAAAAGCCGCTGGCCCCACCGGGCCGGCGGCTTTTTTGGTTTCGGTGCAGTAGCTGGCGGGTCGGGGCCAACTTGCTTTAGGCCAACGGGGAGCAGTGGGCGATTAGAAGCGGCATTGGTTGAGCCAGCCCCGGCGCGGGGCGGCTGGCGCGGGAGCAGACGTACTATTTCGGGCCAGCCGGCAGTTTAGGGGGCAGCAGCAGGGCGCTGCTCGTGGTGCCGGGCACCGCGCCTTCTCTCCTTTTTTCTGCAAAAAGACATGTTGCGCACCGCTTTTATTTTGTGCCTGCTGGGGTTGCTGGCCGCTGGCCCCGCCCCAGCCTCGGCCCGCCCGGCCCACACCAGCTGGCCCTTCTGGCTCTCGAAGCCCGAGCGCCACGGCAGCCGCAAACTCGCTGGCGACTACACGCACCACTACGGCACCTACCGCAACCACAGCCGCCCCGATGGCGGCGGGCTCTTCAGCTTCCGGCGGCCCGGCGGCAACCGCCGCTCGGCGCTGGCGCGCCGCAAGGGCCGCCCCCACGCCAGCAAGGCCCGGCGCCGGCGCCCCTCGGGCATTTTATAGAAGACTAATTCCTCCAAAAGAACGTCATGCTGAGCTTGCCAAAGCATCTCGCTTGCGCCGTTAGGGTACGTAACCCTAACGATTCGAGCGAGATGCTTCGGCAAGCTCAGCATGACGTTCTTTATTAGTGGCTAGCCGGCCTTAGGCATCGGTTTTGGCTTTGATTTTCACCTTGCCATCCTTGGCTTTCACCTTGCCTTCTTTGGGCAGGTTCATGCCCCGGCCGCGCTCGCGGCGGTTGGCTTGCATGGCGGTGTACTTGGTGAACTGGTCGGGGGTGAGCACGGCCTTGAGCTGGTCTTCGTACTTGGTGCGGCCGGCCATCATTTGCTCACGCATTTGCTTGCGGTCGCCGGTGCCGGCTTGCATCTGGCCGCGCATGGCCATCATTTCCTGGTCGCGGGCCAGCATAATTTGCTGCACCTTGGCGGCCTGGTCGGCGCTGAGGCCGAGCTGCTTGGTGAGGCCCTCGGTTTGGCGGGTAGCCATTTCTTCGGGGCTGCGCTGGGGGCGCCCCCCCGGGCCGGGGCCCGTTTGGGCCGAGGCGGCGGTAGCGGAAAGGGCGAGGGCCAGCAGCGGCAACAGAAACTTTTTCATAAAAGGGGTAAGCGAAAAGAGAACGGGGAGAATAAAAAGAGAAAACGGGGCAAGCGGCCGGGCCGGCTACCAGCGCCCGCTGAGGGGCGCTGGCAGGGGCTTAGAGGGCGGCCGGGGCCAAAGGTTTAGCGGCGGCGATACTGGGCTTCCCAGCGGGCGCGCTCCTGGGACGTGACGCGGTGGTTTTGGGCGTAGCCATAGTTGTGGGCGCGCTCCCAGTCGCGGCGCTCGTCGGGCGTCACCTTGTGGTCGCGGTCGAAGCCGTAGTTTTTGTTGCGGTCGAATTTGTCGTCGCGGCGGTCATCATCGCGGCGGTCGTTGTCGCGGCGGTCGTTGCGGTGCTGGGCTTCCCAGCGGGCCTTCTCCTGGGCAGTTACGCGGTGGTTGCGGTCGTAGCCGTAGTTGAAGTCGCGGTCGCCGGGGCGCTGCTGCTCATAGCGGCTGCCGGGGCCGGCGAGCGGAGCGGCGGCAAAAGCGCCGGTGCTGGTGAAGAGGCTGGCGGTAGCGAGGGCGGCAAAGAGGAAGGATTTCATGACGAAAGAGAAAAAGAAAGCTGGAGGAAAGGAGAAGGAAACCAACCGCGCCGGCGGCCTAGGCGTCGGCGGCTGGGTGAGTATCCCTTTGCAAATGCGTGGCCGAAAAAGTGGCCCAGCACCCCCAAAAGCCCTTTTCGCCCCCAAACCCCGACCAACGCCCCGATTGTGCCGATGGAGCGGCGGGGGCCGCCGCTACTCGCCGGGTGCCCTGCGCCCCTGCCCGGCTTCCCGGGGCGACGGGCCGGCTCCCCGGCGGCCGTTGGGGGCGGCCCCGCACGCAGCCCGGGGCTCCCGGCCCCTAGCCCCGGCTTCCCCGCAATGCGTGCGGGGAGCTCGGCGCACGGTCGCGGGGGCCCCGCCGCCGCCGCCGGGGGGCTTGCACTGCTTGCCGGCCCCCACAATCTGGTAGTAGTATCGCGGCGCGAGCGTAGTATTGCATTACCCTTACCCATCAACATTGCATTACATGAAAGACTTTATTCCGCAAGCCCTGGGCGACTTCGTCAAGTGGGTTAACCTGCAAACTACCAAGCGCGCCAGCTACGCGAAAGCGCTGGGCTATTCGGCCGAAGAAACCGCCCGCTACAACGCCCTCGACACCGAGGTGCTGGCCAAAATAGCCGCCGCCGATGCGGCCGCCAGCCAGGCCCGCGCCGCCGTAGCCACCCGCGACGCGGCCATCGCAGCCTACGAGGCCAGTACCCGCCCGGCCATCGCCCGCGCCAAAACCCACCCCGCCTACACCGAAGCCCTGGGCCTCGACTGCCAGTGGCTCAGCGGCAGCGCCGACGCCTCGGCCCAGCGCGCCAGCCTCCAGCCCACCCTGCAACAGCGCCCCTCGGCCGAGGGCATCCGCCTCGACTGGAGCAAAAACGGCCAGGACGGCGTGCAGGTGTTTCGCCGCGCCGTGGGCACCGCCGACTGGGGCCGCCCCCTGGCCTTCGACACCCGCTCGCCCTACATCGACACCGAAACCGGCCTGCGCGGCCGCTACGAGTACTACGTGCAGCTCATGCAGGACGACCGGCCGGTGGGCGAACGCTCGGCCGTGGTAGAGGTATTGATGGGATAGTTTATTTCACCAGCTATGCCTGCCTCAAACGCCTCCTCCTGCTATGAAGCCATTATAAGAGCTTACGCAGAATATCGCCGTAATCATCCAGACCGTCATATTGACCACTGCTTAACTCAACCCAGCCTGCTTGACACCGTAGTGCAAGCCGCGCAATCGGTAGACCATTCAGGCAAAATTCATCCTCATCAATGTCGTGTTGGTCGCAAGCGGTTAGAGGAATGGGGCCAGGAGCTTAGCAGTTATACTCCGCGTATCCGAGCTGCTACAACTTTCGAAACAATTCTTGATACGGTTCACTACGCTGCTCAAAACTTCTTGGGAGGTGGCATTGGAGAATTAACCATTTATGATACCGCCCACCGCATTGGTGAAAAAATGGAATTACCACCAAAGAAGATTTACCTACATAGTGGCACACGTAGCGGAGCTGCTATCTTGGTAAAGACTATTGACAAGCGCACAGCATCAATTGAAATCTCTCAATTACCGGCTGAGTTTCGTAAGCTAGCGCCTACAGAACTAGAGGATATTTTGTGCATGTACAAAGGTGCTTTGCAGAAATGTGCCGATTCCGGTCCTAACCCTCCGCCTTGCGCTAAGCCTCGTTGTTAACAAAACGCCCCCGCCCGGCCCGCCGGTGCGGGGGCGTTTGGCTTCTGCCTACCTTTGCGGCACGAAACTGCTCCCCACCCCACCCTTCTTTACAAGAACCCCCAGCCCCTGATTATGGCCCTAGTGGAAATGACGATGCCCAAGATGGGCGAATCCATCATGGAAGGCACCGTGCTGAAATGGCTCAAGCAAGTCGGCGACGCCATCGAGCAAGACGAGTCGGTGCTGGAAGTAGCGACCGATAAGGTAGATACCGAAGTGCCCGCCCTCTACGCCGGCACGCTGGCCGAAATCCTGGTGCAGGAAGGGCAGGTAGTGGCCGTGGGCGCGCCCATCGCCCGCATCGAAACCGATGCCGCCGTGGCCCCCGCTCCTACCGAAAGCGACAACACCGACGACCTGGAGGAAGCCAGCGCCAACCCGCCCTTCACCAGCCCCGAGGAAGTACGCCCGATGCACGAGGCCCCGGCCGGCGACGAAAGCGTGCCCTACCTGCCCGGTCCCAACAACCCCGTATCGGCCCCCGCGCCGGCCGCCGCCGCCAGCCACCCCGTGCAGGAAGGCCGCTTCTACTCGCCGCTGGTGCTCAGCATCGCCCGCGAGGAAGGCATCAGCATGAGCGAGCTGGAGCGCCTGCCCGGCACCGGCCAGGACGGCCGCGTCACCAAGAAGGACGTGCTCGACCACGTAGCGGCGGGCAAGCCGTCGTTGCAGCCAGCCGCGCCCGTGGCGGCTCCCGCCCCAGCTCCGGCCGCTCCGGCCCCGGTTGCACAGGCAGCCCCCGCCGCCCCGGCACCCCAGCCAGCCGCCGCGCCAGCCCCGGCGCCCAAGGCAGCCCCCGCACCCGCCGCGCCCAGCGCCAACGGGCAGGCCGCCAGCAAGCCCGCGCCTTCGGTTTCGGGTGGGCAAGAGCTGATTGAGATGGACCGGATGCGCAAGATGATTGCGCAGCGCATGGTGGACTCGAAGCGCATTTCGCCGCACGTCACGAGCTTCGTGGAGGCTGATGTGACGGAGCTGGTGATGTGGCGCAACAAGCACAAGGATGCGTACAAGAAGCGCACGGGCGAAAACCTGACGTTTACGCCGCTCTTCGTGTGGGCCGTGGCCCGCGCCATCCAGGATTACCCGCTGATTAACGTGTCGATTGATGGCGACTACATCATCAAGAAGCGCGACATCAACATTGGCGTGGCCGTGGCGCTGCCCAGCGGCAACCTCATCGTGCCCGTCATTCATAACGCCTACC
>Ga0265798_10002594_pt1 | contig 26504 bp, 29 predicted proteins | sample P3T30metagenome_FD_192430 | JGI IMG/M metagenome (GOLD analysis project Ga0265798, IMG submission 192430) | Plant litter microbial communities from East Loma Ridge, Irvine, California - P3 T30 | ecosystem: Environmental > Terrestrial > Plant litter > Unclassified | place: USA: California...
TCCTGAGTTGTTTGGTCGTCCTGAGTTGTTTGGTATCCTGTGCGCCCCAAATCTTGTGTCGCTTGGACACCTTTTCGACGTCTCGAGATGAGGAAACTAGCGTCTCCCAATGCGGCCTAGTCTGATCGCGGAACCAAGCCGGTCCACGTGTACGGGAACCTTCACTGCTTCATCCTCCCAGACCTCCGCTGCAGTATACCAGGGTATTCTCCGTCTACATAAAGTGAGCGAAACAGTACCCTCATCACGAAGTAGCGGTGAGCGATACTTGATAGCTGTCATCAATATGTCGAAGCACGCTTCCTTCCGCCGTCGGCCTGAGCGGCTGCCACAACCCGCGACCCAACCCAACGAAGACGTCTCGTAGACCTGCTGAGGCATATCGTCCTCGGACGGCACCAAGCGTCTTTGTGCATCTGACGAATCGCATCCTCGGCGGATGTGACCCTCCGGCGACGCGTTTGTGTTTGCTTGTGCTACACCAGTACTTCGCTCGGCTAAGACGCGACGACTTGCTCGCAGCGGACATGCACCTCTACGAAGGTCAATTAATGCATACTCATACCGTATTCGATTGGTCACGGGCGAATTGACCGTTGTATATCCGTCATGGTGGCCGGTTCTGGCACTTCTCCGCATGGACAGCTGTTCGTTTTCCATCTCCAATCTCTGTTGCAGCATCACCCGAGACCTTGGACAGGCGTTTGAATACGTCGCCAACTTTTCGTCGTTTCGAATGCTTTGTACAATTGCCATGGTCAACCCAGCTGCAGAGGTGTCACAAGTCTTCCAGGTTGTTTTCTAGTCCTTTCACTGATATCCATTCGCATCACTTCTTCGTCGCTGAAAAGGCGGGGAGTCACAGCTACTGCCACACAAGTCCAGGATTACCTTTTCTGGATGGGAACAAAAGCCCAAGCAACGTACGACGTGTCCAAGTTCAAGATCTCAAACGATTTCCTCGGGAACAGCAACACGCATAAGGTCCATGCCCTGCTCGGTGGCTCAGACCCATCTCCCGGATTAATTCTGCTACCTCATCCTGCACGAGCCTCTTTGTGCGTTCGTCTACCATCCGGCAGCCTGCGTTTGCCAGTAGCCAAAATCCGACGGCTTCATGAATGAAAGACAGTCGCTCTGAGTACCTCTCCGTGCGGAGACGGAGAAGCCATACCCGCGAAGCTCCTGATCCAGAGCAATATCGACACCGTTTGAATGTATTAATTCACCGCTTCGTGAGGAGGAGAGTACTAAAGGCTTCGACTCAAGTCTGGAAATGTCGCTCCAAACCCAAACATCTTCAAAGTCTCGTTTTTTTTTCTTCCCTTTTCCCAATCGACATCTGTGCTATCGCAATTCTTTGGCGCCTTGTGTTCCGTCCATCACTGCATCATCCGCTCGAGCTGTATCAGGTTTTTGAAGTTCTCGGCGAAGTCTACAATAGTTCTACACACCATCGCAACCATGACAAGTAAGTCTTCCACTCCTCCCTGAACCAACAAAACTCTGACACTTTTCCCAGCGCTCTACGCCCGCACAGCCTTCGTCTCCTCGCACCCTCTGTCTCCACCCTCGCCGCCTGCATCTGCCCCAACAGCGATTCCACCACTTGTCTACCGTGTGCACCGAGCCTCCGCACAGACCCGCTATGCCTTCTCTACCGGCTTCTCCGCCAAGAACCAGACCACAATCCTCAACTATACCTCCGCCCTCTCGCGCTTTGGCCTCGCGCATCTGCACCAACAGACCAACATCTCAAGCCCCTTTATAAGCGTCTACGACAACCTCGCGCACGCCGAGAACGTCGCAAAGCACTTCGCTACCAAGTACGGCGAGGACACGCTCGTGGTGACGGTCGACACCCGGCATTTCGCTAGGGGCCCAGTGTTTCGCGCTGCGGACCTCATCAAGGAGGGTGCGCGAGTGGAGGGTAGGGAAGGCGATGAGTGGCTCCATTGGGGAGAGTATTTGGTCATGTATCGCATTCCTGCGCAGGCAATACACAACCAGACGCCTGTTGCGAGGGGCGCGGATCAGAAGTGGAGGACTGTCGGTGTGATTGGCGGACGCTAAGCGCTCGGACATGAGCGGACGGGCTCAGTGAGGTGCATGTGCATTTGTGCGGCGTTGGGTTTTTCTTCATTTCATTGTTCCCTTCTCATGACATCTCAGACTGTACACTTCCGCTACATACAGCCAGTAGTGTTCCCGATGCATCGCGCGGCGTTGGGCATATTCATAGACTAATCAACTTCAACATGAACCCAGCCGAGAAGTTCTTTGCCTCCATGCTTTCCATCCCATAGTCGGCTACCCAGATGTACGGATCATCCATGTGCTTCCGACGCTCTGCCCTGGCTTTCACTTCTGCAAAGCGCTCCCTCCCCTCTTTCTCCTTTCTAACACACCTCTCCAATTCAGTCATCGCCAAAGGAAAAAGCGCCTCGAACACTGCGCTTGTAGCTTTGCGCACGCAGGCTGGGATCAAGTTCCGCCATCGAGCCGGTAATTCGAGTGGTTTCGGTCCGCAGCCATAGTACACGGGCTTTGGCTTGAAAGCCGCGAGGGTGTATACCAGGGGATCGGAATTACCTCGTCGTGCTTTAGCGGTCGGGCAGTACATAAGCTGATCTTTTAGTGTGGCGGTATTGTATCGTCGCGGCGAGCAAGATTTAGCCAGGTTCCTTGACGTGGCAGAGCGATCGGAGGAAGGCTGTTCGACGCGAGTGAAGCGTGGAGAGACCATCTTGTGGAAAGAAAGCTGTCTTCATCGGGTGGTGGAGTGTTTTCATCGGTGTGTGTATGTGTATGTGTGCGTAAGTTGGCGGGGGTTGATGTTGATGGGATGGGAAGTAAAGGGAATGGAAGAACAACGAGATCTTATTCTGGAGAGAATTTTGGCCTGTCGATGGTCAAAGCTTTGCGAGAGAGCTGTGAAGTCTGGTTCTGGGTTGTGCTAGCTTGGTACCGTACCATGCATTCCTTGAAGAAGTTCGGGACCCCGCCTCGAACTGAACGCCCTTGGGTGGGAGACGGAGCCACGGAAAGAGTATAAGCAACACAACAGCCTACTCTGATACGGAAAGGCTCAAGTGTGTTGCGATCAGAAGATGTGAATCTATCTGTCGGTTTCACTGCTGTGCACGAAACTTCAGAGGTAGATAATGACCCTCATTACCTTCAGAACATAGATGCCCTTTGTGGTATCAAAGCCACTGCGGTGGATACTCGAGCCTCCATGTCGTTGGGTAACCATAGATATGTCGAACTTGCCAGCGCCATGTGAGCCGCTAAGACTGCAACTTCCATTGAAAACCAAGATGATCAATACTGGTGGACATGCTTGAAAGACCATCTGTTGCAGTCAGAATCTCATCATCCTGATCAACAGTAGCTTACCTTTATCATCCGCGTAGTAACACACATAAGATTCGACCACGGATACTTTTTCTCTAGACTGCGTTTGGAGTGTGCTGAGATGAAGTGAACATCGGCACTCTGGATCACCATCACAATATTGAAATCCAACTTTGCGCAGACTCGCTGGTCCGTGTGTCTCATCTAATAGCATATCACGAGGCTCTGCACTGTAATCCACATCATGATTCATAGCCGACTGCTCGTAGAACAGTGGCAGTTATCCTGCGCTTGGGTAGACTACAATTCGTACAAAAGAGGTATACAACGTGAAACGCTGACAGCTAATGTATGGTAACATGCGAGTTCTCCACCCTTGCTCGTTCCCAGAATCAAATCAAGGACAGTAAACCAATATCTTACAAGCATACCACATAGCCATACAACGATGTGTGCTCCGACGGAAGGCCTCCCAAGCACAATTATCTCAAGGACTTCATTTCACTTCTTCTTCCCCTTAGCGGGCGCCTTCGCCTTACCCTTGCCCTTGGGCTTGACCTCCTCATCCTCATCCTCGCTTTCACCATCCTTCTTCTTCTTACCGCCCTTCTTGGCCGCCGCCTTCTTTTTCGGCTGCTTAACGTACTTATCCTTGGACAAGTCGTTGTCTTCGCCCTCGTCTTTGACTTCTTCGACGACCTCGCCATCGTCGGATTCGTCAATGGCTTCTTCGAGATCAGGCTTTTCTTTGGCTTGTTTCTTTGGGGCTACGACGGAGGATGCTTTCATGAAGGGCATGGGGTGCGCGGCTTGGTTGTAGCTAAAAGGAGGTTAGCATAAAGTGTCAAGACAGGGGTGGTAGGATGATGACCTACAGTCGTGTGAACGTCGCCTTTGCCTGTGTCTCGATCTTCACCTTCTCTTGGTCCATCGGGCCGACACCCAGCTCCATGATGGCATCAAAATCCTCTTTCGTCAAGAAGTAGCTGTCCATCAGCTCGATGAGTTCAGGCACAGCATCTTTGCCCTCTTTCTGCAGTTTTTGGACCAACTGTGTCCACAGCACCGGGAGGTACTGTTGTCGGACTTCGTGCCGGTCACCAGATGATCGCAATCGCATGTGAGCCTGGATCTCCTTTACCATTCGGCTTAGCTTATTCGTGCTGCTGTTCTTGCCCAGCCACGATGTAAAGCGAGTCTGGTTGCCCGCTGTGTTACCCGCGACGAAGCTGGCTGGTCTGACGAAGCTGAAGACTGCGTGTGTCGGCATCAGACTCCACTGTTGCTGTGATCCGTGGATCATTCGGTCGACGAGGTCGCCATCGCTGATGCTCTCGGCTGCCTGCGATGCGAGCTCGAGTTTCTTCATGTTCTGCTCTTTACCGGAGTAGTTGAGAGCTTGCATTGGGTTGGTACCAAGGTAGTTCTCCTGGAGCATGAGCGGGCTGAACTCGTGGTCGTTGAAGTACAGCTCAATCTTCTCGTTCAAGGTGGCTTTGCTGCTGGCGGCAAACATGCCACCGCCCAGGATCTTCTGCGTGATATCCCAAGGTTTAAGAATGACATGCTTCTCCCAGTTTTTTGACATTTGCTTTCCGCTGTCGAAGTCCATGGCTTGTTCGTCTAGCTTGGCAGTCGAGATCATGTTTACCACTTGGCGAATATCGGCGTGACTGCCTTCAATAAGTGCGTTGATGACTGGGGCTGGGATGTTCAGCTTCTCTCGGAAGGCAATTGTCATGATTCGAGAGCGGATCTGATCGACAGTCGGTCGCCGGAATGGTAGATCGAAGGTAACGTAGTCGAACGGCTTCATTTTCGGCAGTCGCCTGTCGTTACAGATGAGAATCATCGGGACTTCAGTCTTCTTGCAGACAGCCGCGAGCGCACCGACACCACCACGATCACCAGCTGACATGCCGTCGACCTCGTCCATGATGAATACGAGCTTCTTCTTTCCAGCCTGAACTTCCTTTCCGTCACCAGCGAAATAGCCGTTGATTGAATTTGTGCTCAGTACGCCTTTCAAGCCTTCTTCCATGAGCTTCTTGCTTCGGGTGTCGCTGGCATTCCGCTCCACGATATCGTAACCCTCGAGCTTCGCGACCAGGTGAGCAGCCGTAGTCTTGCCGATACCTGGAGGCCCATGAAGGATGACAGCGCGGAAATTACCGCTGCCGTCCGGTCCAGCAAGCTTGAAGCCAGTCTTGACGTTCTTGGGGAATCGCTGAAGCCACCGCTGAAGCTTCTCGACAGTTGTCTTGTTACCGCAGATCTGAGCAAGAGTCGACGGGGCGTACTTTGTAGTCCAGAGTCGCGAGTCGACTGCGGGACCCGCTGCGGCCGCTGTGGCCGCGGATGCAGTCTTACGGCCTGAAGCGGCTTCCGCGGCTTTCAGATCTTTGAGGCGCTGCTTGTCCTCCTTTTCCATCTCAGCCGCCTCCTTCTTGATCTTCTCCTGCTCTTTGCGCTGCTTCTCTTTGTACGCAGCCTGAGCTTTCGAGTCGCCCTGGGCGCCGGTGGCAGTAAGCTTCTCAATAAGCTGGCTAAGACCGGCCTCATCGATAGTTTTGATGTCCATGTCTTTGATTTTTTGCAGCTTGCTAGGGCCAGCATCTGTTCCTAGCACTACAAAGTTCGTTTTTTTGCTTGGTGCACCCGTCACTTTGCCACCGTGTCGCTTCACAAGTTCTTGAGCCTCCGTTCGGCCCCAAAGCTGCAGTACGCCAGTGAAAACAAAGGTCAGCCCGGCCAGGCAGGTGTCGGATCCAGAGGGCATAGCACCACCTCCTTGAAGCGGCGCTGGTTCTGCACGACCTGCATTCGCTCGCCAATTGAACTTCGCATTGTCGTCTTTCGGTGGAGGAGTCGGCGGTCGAACAATAGGAATGCTGTCGTAAATGTCCTGGTACTTTGTGTCCTCGGCGGACTCATTTTTTGCTTTCTTCTTGACTGGTGATTTCGCGGTGGCCGACTTCTTCGCACGTCCCTTCTTCGGCTTCTCCTCCTCCTCTTCGTCTTCGCCCTCGTCGTCGTCATCGAGCTCTGGTGATTTGCGCTTCCGGCCTGCTGTTGACGTCTTCTTGGGCTTGCTCTCGACAGCTTGCTCTTCCTCGTAAGGCTCGACAAAGTCGTCGTCCGCATCTGCGTCCTTCATGTCAACGTCCCCGTCTTCCGGATCGAAGTCGTCCTCCTCTATGAGCTTCTTTTGCTGCTTGGCCGGAGCTTTGGGCGTTCCTCGGTGTGGCAGCTTCACGGCCAGATCGTCATCGCTCTCAGCAACTTCAACGTAGTCATCCTTCTTGCCCTTGACGTTGTCCTCAAAGATGTCGTCCACGTCCTCGAGATCGTCGTCTGGAAACTCGTCGTCGTCGTTGTCTCGTGCAGCGTAGGAAAGGACTGGTTTCTTCGCCCGTGCTGATGTTCGGCCATTGCTCGCAGGTGTTGATGCCTTGGAAACACGCCCGCTAGCCTTCTTTGGGGTGGGTTTCGGAGTCTCTGCAGCAGACTTCTTCTTGACAGGCTCTGTCCGCTTTGGTTTCTTTGATGTCGCGAAGAAGTCGGAAGTCGTCGTCTCCTCGAGTTCAGGTGTCGGCTCCCGCTTCGCTTTCTTCGGCGTGGCTTTTTTTGGTCTTGACACGGTTAGGTTGACGTCGCATTGCGAATGGAGTTTGTTGTGCATACTTCACTTCTTCGTCGTCGTCATCTGACTCGTCCATGACCACTCTGCTCGCTCGCCCACTCTTCTTCGGCGCCGCCTTCTTGGCTGGGGCCTCATCTTTCTTCTGGGAGCCCTGCGAGCCCTGGCTTGCCTTTGGGGGTCCGCCGCCAAAGAAGCTGCGAATGTCCGCCGGCATGCTGACTGCCCAAGCTTACTCTGTGCGTAAGCCAGGCGCACGATTCAGTCGCTGCGACAAGGTTGAGTCAGCAATGGGTTGTGGTGTTGGTGTTGGATGGAGAGGGCTACGGTTGCTTTGGCTGATGGGCGGGCCACTTGACATGGACGTGACGCGCTCACTCGCGACATGGAAGGCGCCGACGCGCTGCCTGCACACTAAGAAATTAAAGTGGTTCTCGGCCGTGCCACAGCGGGCAGCCACACCTCTTGGCGCCTTCCCAGAACTTCAATGTGCAGATGTGCATGATGCAGCATCACACTACACAACAACAACGACATCACCATGCCGTCGCCGAGGATACAGATAAACAACAGCCTGCTGGCTTGTTTCAGCAAATTGTGCCTTGCACCATCAAGACCACCATGTACATTCACCTCACACCCTTCGATTCGCTTCTTCTCGGCTTCCTCCTCACAACAAAACTACCTCGCCCCAAAAGCCGGCGAGTCCCGAAAGTCACGCAAAGGACGATGTAGAGTGCCCACCGGCGGCAGCATGCGCGGTACGACCGTCGTCTGGGGCGACTATGGCATCCGCATGCGCGACCACGACCGCCGGATCTCATCCCAGCAACTCCGCATCGCCGAAGAAACCATCCGCAAGCGCCTGCGCGGCATGAAATTCCGTCTCTACATGCGCATCGCCGCGAACATTGGCGTGTACACGTCCGGCAACGAGAGCCGTATGGGCAAGGGCAAAGGAAGCTTCGATCGTTGGACCGCGAGGGTAGCTGTGTCGAAGATCATATTCGAGATTCAGGGAGATTTGCACGAGCAGGTTGTCAAGGATGCGTTCAGGCTGGCTGGGAATAAGCTGCCGGGGTTGTATGAGTTTGTGAGGAAAGGGGATGCGCCGGTCATGGGGGTTACCAAGGTGGGGTTGAATGGGATCACGGAAGCCGATCTGAAGAGGCCTAGGAGGAAGTTGCCGTTGGAGGAGGTCGCGGCGGGCATACCGGAGGCGTCGCAGTCGTCAGGTGCGCCAGCGGCCATGTAGAGACGTATAGCAAACATGCAACATACGAATGTCACACTATGTACCATGCAGAATCCGACAACAATTACAATTGCTCACGCCTTGTACAGAGTGTCCAAGAAGCCCTTGGCCAAATCCACCACAACGCTCTTGTTCGGCAGACTCCCCGCAACACCATACAATGCCGCGGCATCCCCTTTGACCGCGCCCTTTGCGCCTTTCCCATCCGCAATGCGACGCCGCTCCTTGTCCTTCACGTCCTCGGTAACCTCGACCAAGTCCTCAATCAGCCTGTCCACCACAGCCACAATCGGCAGCGTGACAGCAACGTGGATAGCCGGCGGATTCTGCAGCGCGTTGAGATGCCACCCCTTGGTCGACATACCATCCGCAACATCGTAAATGTCAATCGTGTTGGACAAGAAGCTCACGACGGACACCAAAGGGCGTCCAATGACCTTGAGGTCCGACGCCAATTCGGGTCGCTCGCGGATCGCAGCTTCGATCTTCTTCATGCCGCCCACGATCTTGTGGCACGCGTCCACGTACCCATTCTCGCCCTGCTTGACCAGACTGGCCCAACAGCCTGCAATCAGCGCACCTGGGCGCGACCCAGCGATCGAGGGCGAGGCGTATACGCCGCCCGACCAGTCGGGCGAGATGAAGTATTGGTACTTGCGGTAGTCGTCGGAGCGATACAGGACGGTGGAGTTGCCCTTTGGCGCGAAGCCGTACTTGTGCGTGTCGCAGGATATGCTGGTCACGCCCTTGAGGCGGAAATCAAATGGCTCGGCTTCGAAGCCTGCTTTGGCGAGGAGAGGGATGATGAAGGAGCCGAGACAGCAGTCTACATGAAGAGGCAGCTTCTTCTTCTGGGCTAGCTTGCTGAGGCCGGATATGTCGTCGATGATGCCGTGGGGGAAGTTGGGGGCTGAGCCGACGAGGAGCACGGTGTTGGGATTGACCAGGCGCGAGACCTTTTGGAGGTTGACTTTGTAGGTGGGCGCTTTGCATTCGACGAGGTGCATCTTGATCTTGAAGTATTCGCAGGCTTTACGGAAGGCGGTGTGGGCGGTTTCGGGCAGGATCATCTCAGGCTGGGTGACGCCGCGCTCCTTGTAGGCTTTGTTGCGGGCGGAGAGGCAGGCCATGAGGATGGACTCGGTGCCGCCCGAGGTTGTGACGCCTACTGCGGCTTCGGGGGCGCCGAAGAGGGAGAGGACCTGGTGGTGTTAGTCTTCGTTACTACCTGGACTGTATTAAGGTGTACCATGGCCACAATCTCGGCCTCCATCTTACGCACGCCAGGGAACACGTCGGGGTGGATCGGGTTGGAGACGGTGAACCTGCCAAAGGCCTCCGTCTGCAGCCGTATCAGCTCGTCGCCGCCGTGGTAGACGGCGCCGCTGACTCTCCCGTCTTCCCAGCGCGTGTGCTCCATGTCGGCCAGTTCGCCGAGCTTCTTGCGCACATCCTCCTCGCTCCATCCGCTGCTCGGCAGGCTGGTGATGCGCTCGACGCCCGGTCCGCTGGGCACGAGCTTGCGCTCAAGCTTGAGCACTGCTTCGGCGACCTGCACCTGCACTTTCGACCGCACGCCCGGCAGGCGCAGGAAGACGCCATAGAGGTAGCGGCGCACGTTGACGTAGAGTTCGCCGACGGAGCCGAAGAGGCCGCGTCCCTTGAGCTGGTAGAAGAGCTTGCGCGTCCATCGCAGGAGGAAGAGGACGAAGACGACGTTGCGCAACACGTCGATGTTCAGGGCGAGGAGTTGGCCCTTGGCGGAGCTCTTGCGCGCGTTGAACGTGTCGCGCAGACTGACGGGCAGACGCGACGAGCCGGGCATCTTGGCTTGAATTCGGTAGAAGACTACTCGTGTGGAGAGCGGGAGGGCATTGTACTTGGTAGAGATAGGGTTCGATAAGATGCTGGGATTCGCGTTAAGCCGCGGCATCCTCCACATCCATCACATGCGCCAGCGGAGGAGACGCCACTTCCAGCCCGTGCTCAACGGCTTCTAGTGCGTGGGAGGCATAGTTTGCGAGATGTCAACTTCATGTCTTTAGCCTACGGTCCTTCAGCACAAGACGAAGGTGCCTGTAAGTTATGTATTGAGTCAACGATAAGCGGCCCTGGGGGTTGACACAATAGAAACGAGCACCTTCCAGATGTCGGACTGTTCCTGTTCCAGTGAAGCGATGAGGAATCGCCTCGGCGTGAGTAAGCAATCGATAAGTTCTCACGAATTCACACTGCAGTGAGTTATGCGAAAATGGACAGATCAGTCAACTCGTCCGGTGATGTAGAATTTGTCTCAACATTGAAGTTGCCGATGTTCATGTTCCTAATGCGGGTGAATTGTTCTTGCACGTCAAGACTCAAGGCTAGAAGCCCCGCCTGCGCGGCAACCGGCCCAGACTGTACCATGTCATGATCTCCCGGCCTCTCCAGCTCCACTATTTTCCTTACACATTCGCTGCGCACCAACATGGAAAGCAACCAGACCGCCGCGCGCGCCGCCAGACGCTTCCTCGACGACCGCATCCGCACCGACTGGTCGTATCCCCACGTCCCGCCCGAATGGTCTGCCTCGGACGAGGAAGTGCGCAATGCGCAGGGATTCCGCGAGCGCTTCTACGGCGACTCCGAGTCCAGCGACTCGCACAATGAGCGCGAGGAAGAGGAAGCGACAGAGGCACGCCCGTACAAGTTCGACAGCCCCGACAGCATCGGCAATGCCCTCGCGCAGACACGCGAGGCACGCATAAAGAGGCGCAGAGAGCGGCTGGAGGCAGAGATGCACGAAAACCCAGGCCTGCGACTGTGGGTGGAGCGACGAGACCGCTGGACGGGCGCCGCCAGTGTGCGCAAGTACGGCGCACGGCGGCGACGCGCGCCCATGCCTACTACGACTGCACCAGCCTCCGACGAAGACACGCCTTCGGGCTCCGACCGGCCGTCGTCAGATAGCACCCTGCCCGCAGAGGCAAACACAGAGACGTGCGACGTGGTGCCCGTTGCGCCGCGCCTCCTCGACAACAACCCCATCCGCGCATCCATCACACCCAAAGCATACACGGACATCTACCAGAAGATTGTCGTCTCGTCGCGCACCCCCTCAGTACCCATCAACCTCGCTGACATGACCAAGGCGCTCGTGCAGGGCTGGAAGGACAGCGACGAGTGGCCGCCACGAGCCGCGATGCTGGATCCGTTAGCAGGCAAGAAGCGTACCATCACGAGTGCTACCGCGAACGGGCAGCATGGCTTCTTGGACCGCCATCCACACCTAGAGAAGAGCGTGGATAGCGTCAAGCGGATACTGCATTTGAACGGCGGGCACACCGAGGGCGGCAAGGCGGGATGACGTAGGGAGAGATGAGGAGATGGATTGTGCGATCAATAGCCCAAGGGTGCCATGTCGAGTATTGGTATTGCTAGGGCCGCCAGAAGCATAAGAAGACTTCATGCTGTTCCAGCAACTTCCCCTAGCACCGTCCTGTGTCTACTATAGTACATACTATGTGCATGGCTATGCAGGTGATTTGCAATCTGGGTATCATCGTCCGAAGCAAAAGACAGTCCATGACAACCCTCAGTATGCATAGTCAGCCTGCGATTGTTTCTTGTCTGGCGGTCAACGGTGGATTCCACTTCAATGCTAAGTACTTGGCGTGCAGTGCTGGTGCGTAGTCATTTCCCGAAGAGGACAACAATCAGTGTGGGCCCGAGCTCAGAATCTCACATTCAACAACCACACAGTCTCGCGCATGGCGTCGAGTACAGCTTTTGACGCCGCTGCTTGGAACTTGGCAAGTGCCCAAGCGAGCTCAGCCGCCAGAATTTCCGCTCGCAGGCGGGCATATTTAAGCATGGAAACATCCTGAACTGGGCAGCAATCCGTCACCCAGGTTGACCTCTTCTATCAAAAATGACCGCACCTCAAGCCACCTTCGAATTCGTCGCTGTTGACCCAACCACCAAACTCAAACCAGGCAAAAGTCTGCAGGTGCGAAGCCGCTGCATGCAAGGGAAAAACAAACGTCAATGGACAACTGGACGGCAACGGAGTAAGAAGACCAATACCAAGGAAACCAATGCAGCGTCGGTGTCATCTCAGAAGCCCACGGCAGCACGGTTACCACTACCCAACACTCTCATCAGTGATCTTGCCTTCATTCATTTCGCTACAGGAGATGCCGGGATCAATGCTGAGGACAGAGGCCTTCTCTTCAAGGCATTTGCATACAACTTTGCCAATCAGTCTCTATCTCCTCTCGATCGTTGCGTCGACTTTGACTGCCTGGAGTCTGCGTCCTTCGAATGGGCTTTCCAGGATACTGCGTACCTGCACTCCGTCTTGTGCACGAGCTACGCTATCAACGACTTCCTATCGCCGGGGTGGGACGGCTCTCCAGGCCGAAAAACCTTGTTTCACTTACGGGAAACGTTGGCGTTGCTGCAGGCGAAGATGGACAACGAGAATATCCATCACGATGAGTCTCTATTGCTGGTTGTCATGAACCTCGCTCTGCTATCTGCGATGTATGGGGACTGGCTTGCTGCAGGCGCACACTTCAAGGGACTACACAAAATCGTTCAGCTGAGGGGCAACCTTGAGTTTCTAAAGGCAAGGCCAAAACTGCACTTCAAGCTTGATCGGTAAGTTTGCCAGCATGCCAGTCTCCTCAACCTTCTGACATTAGAAAGGGTCGACCTTGCCTCGTCGCTCAGCTCGGGCAAGAAGCTCTACTTCTTGCACCCCAGCGTATCGTGGCAACCAATCATCGCTGCGCCTTACTCGCCGTTACCGCAGGGCCTCTACCAACCTCCTTCGGACTGGGACTACAGGATTGCGAACGTCTTCCAGGACTTCCAGTATCTGTCGCTGAGGATCAACCGCAACGCTCTGAAGCGTGCGCGTCATGATCCTGCCTGCTTCCAGGCGGTCCTTACGTCTCTACAGTCGCGGTTGGCGCACCTTGCCGACATTGTCAAGACGCCGACTGAAGAACTTGTTCGTCTTACCATGATGGCGCTCCTAACAACGACGTTTAAGACGCCCGGACGGAAGCTTCCATACGACTGGATCATCAAGCGTCTGGGTGACGTATATACGGAGGCTGGTAGTGGACCACTCCAATACGATCATATCCTTCGCTTATGGGTCCTGATCACCGTCGCATTCACGATCACTGGTATGCAACCAGCGTGGTTGCAAGACGCCTGGCGCGAGACTGGATTGGGGCTCAGTTGGCAAGTGGTGAAGTCGCATTTGATGCGGGTGATGTGGATTGAACTCATACACGACAAGCCCGGCGAAGAAGTGTTCCATCAGCTAGAGGATATGATATCCCCCGGCTACAAGACCAATTGATTTGTGCTCATCTATATTTTTCCAGGAAAGGCTTCCAGAAGTTTACCACACCTTCAACGTCTCGATCCACCGAGAAATTCGCACCACCAACGACACCAGTCTGCACCCTATCGTCCCCCTCCTTTACCTTCTTGACGTTCTCCAAATGCTCAAAAAGCACGTCATCCTTCGCGCAAAGCGCTAAGACCGGACACGATACCTGCTTGAATAAGGTCTCTGAATCGCACGACCAAACTGCGCCGTAGATTTGCAGTCTACCCTTCCAAGCTCGAACGTGATCCAGCAGTTCGCGTTGCCACATCTCCAGATCCTGAGGACTGCACGATGTTGGTGGCGACGAACATGCGCCAGCCGATGTGACGCCCATCCTCCCAAGATAAGCCCAGGTCTTGGTGAGATGTTCTCCAGATGGCTCTGGTGTGTTGAATGGGACCATGAACTTGTCTCTCATGGCGATACGCTCGGTATTGTTGACAACACAGGGGCCAACGAGGCATACAGTTCTTACTATGCCAGGGAACATGACTGCCAGCTGGGGTGCCAGAGCAGCTCCAGAATGATGGCCTATAAGATGCACACCGACCGCCTTGTTCCAGATCCCCAGTTCGCTAAATACCTCGCCGTACAGCTCGCCGTACCATTTCAACCCTTTTCGCGAGATCTCTTCGACAGCGGACTCGGATGGATCGAACGAGGAGCCGAAACCGGGCATATCGAGCGCATAACACGGATATCCAAGTGACGAGAAATGGAGCATCAGCTTTGTCATGCTGATGGAGGACGATGCGGATTTATGAAGGAAGATGAGGGGCGGAAGGCCGGACGAAGGTGATGGTACAGCATGACGGTAGTGTAGCTGACCTTGAGGCGTTGTGGTGTAAGCTTTGAGGATCTGCATTGTGATAGGGGAGGGATCAGGAGAGCTTGCTCGCAGGTTTCGGGGGAAAGCAAAAGTTTAAATATTATTTTCGGCAGAATACTTCCGAACAAGGTGGGCACGGAGCTTCAATCACACCTCCGTCTACGGAACTACTTAGATCGTATAGGCTGAGATCATTGCAGCTCTCAATGCTTCGCCGCCATCTCGATATCCATGGCCTCGGCACTCCCGGAGTCTGCATCCGCCTTGCCTACCCCGTCAATTGGCTGGTCGTCCTCTATGAACGATACGCTCTCATAAGGGTTACCAGGGGGAGGAGAAATCAAACAGATGATCCAGTACACAAACGCCCCGCCAAGGAAGCCTATGATCCAGCTGACCTGGAACGCCCTTCTCCAGCCCAGCCCAATGTCATTACCAGTAGTTCCAGCTATGAAACCAGGAAACGAGGGCCAGATGGTCAGGGCCCACGCGGCCATTGCCCTCCAGTTCCAGCCTCCAGTGTACCAATAAATGGATCGAGAGTCGCCAATATATAGATCCGGGATTCGCCAGTTTCGCTTCCGTACCAGCCAGAAGTCAACTGCGTTGACGCCAGCAAGTGGCGCAACAAACATGCCGAACGAGTTCAGCACGGTGATGAAGGTACCAGCTTGATTCACGAAACGCCATGGGTTGATCACATAGCCAATGACGCACATGATCAACCCGCCCCTAGCGACATCGATGTATTTCGGTACCAGGGCTGCTAGATCCATACCACAGGAGATGGAGTTCTGGGCGAGATTGACCTAAGCACAACATTAGCTCAATCACTCTGAGCCATGGTCTGGAAGCATACCGAAATTTGGCTCGCAAAGAAGCCTAATCCGGCAAAAAAGCACCCAGCGCGAGTGCCAGCGTTGTAGTGTGTGTTCAGCAGCATCTCGAGTACGGAAATCGGGTTCCAAATCAGTTTGCCGTACATATTATTGACTGCGGCGGTCGCGAAAACCCCAAGTGTAGCCGTGACTGTCACTGTCACTGGCGCGCCGACGAGCTGATTGAAGACCGGCGCGCGCTTGGTTTTGGCGAAACGAGTCCAGTCGGCTTGACTACCACATGTTAGCCTGTATATCCTCGTTGCTCGATTCTAGACCTACCGGATACTACTTCCGGTCCAACCTCCAGCTACTGAGCTGATTGCCAGCAGGATCCTGAACGAGCGGTCTGCAGACGAGATGTCCTTTGCTGGGCGAGGCTGAGAAGCGCCACCGTTTGCCGCAAGAGCCCAGATGAACAGCCCGAACATGGCGGCGGTTACCGCGTAGAACGCCGCATATAGCACCGGCTGCATCTTGCTCGGATGTATGAACATGAGCGGTGTGAAGACGATGATGTAGCAGATAAAGCCGATCAACTGCGTGGTTGTTATGCCCGCGCTTTCGGGCAGCGTATTCTCCATGTGTTGGAAACTTGGGAATACCGAGGCGATGACCACTTTCGCCGCCAGTCCGCCCCAGTATGACTGGATGCCGCAGAAGATGAAGTTCACAAAGAGCTTTATCATGATGACGAAATAAGAGCCGTACATCCCGAAAGCGGACCTGGACATCATGGGGAAACCGAGATGGTACTTTACACCGGGCTCTCCACAAAGAAAAGCTACAATGCCGGCTACCACGCCGCCGACCAGTACACCTCCAATTGCGCCGCCGGCATCAAGTCCAGCGGCAAGATGAGACGAGCCTAGGGCCCATGCTGTGGTATTTACGCCTGCAGCGATCCTGAAAACGTTAGCTGTTGTATCGAGTGCACTGCATCCTTCTAGCTACGAGCGAGAACAATTAGGGTCGTGGATGCAAGAAAGCTTCGCAAGAAAGCAATCAGAATCTATACAGGACCCTTCGCAAAAGCGTTTGTCTTGCTATCAATGTGGTTTCTGTGCTGTTCTCACTCGTAGCCGGCAACAAGCAGTAGCTTGAAGGGCCATACCAGTAACCGAAGAAGGCCTTCGAGGTGTATCTCCTCTGTTCCAAAGGGACCGGAACGATATCGGGGTTGGACCAACGAGTGTCGTGGCTGTTCTCGTTGACTGTAAGGGACTTGAATGTTCGCGGAAGACGAGGTTTGGGAAATGACACCATGATTGATCAGCACCTCACAGTAGCTTCTTGATCCAGAGATCTGGTTCGCAAATGCACGCGCTCAAGTAGCTGGATGAAGGCCTCTCAAACATGTCGTCTTCGGATCGTAGGACAAGACGGATGAGAATCCGATCGAATCATGGCTGCTATCAACGACATCGTCAGGGTGAGAATACGCGAACACGGAAGTCGTGGCGTGCTAGGGCTATCATTGGACGCGATGCGTAGGTATCAGATAACGTGGGATCAAGAGAAGCGGGGTTAGATAGCCTCAGGAGTTCAAGCCGTACACAGCTAGTGCGCCGGTAGCATGCATCCATCACGTCGGCATCTCCATATTGTTCCGATGCGTCGGTACTTCGATCCCGTACAATGCGCTGCAGCTGATCGACCAGATCAGCCACGCTTCATGGTAGCCCGTAGGATCTGGGGTACCAGAGAAGTGTACGACGCTGCTGGTATCCCACTGGTGTCCAGAACAAATCTGGTCACGATATACCTCCGAACCAGTACTGCGGATTACCACAAACAAGCGAAAATCGAAATATTGCCGAAGGGTGCGCCGCCAGACTATTGCGTATGTTTGACCTACGCAAGTACAATTGAAGTCAACGCAAGTGTTTTTGCTCAATAGGTTCCCTGGCATCTTAGTCTGTACGCTCTAGGAAGCAGCATGTCTCCATCAGTGGCCCCAGCTGAACATCCTGTCGAAGCACCCGACAAGGAAGCAATCATCAAGCGCAATCCGCACGGCAATTGGGATGAGGTAGAAGCCTCTCGGCCGGATTACGACCCTTCCAGTGCATGGACCGTAACGAAGACTCCGAAACCATCATGGAAAGCTGGGGGTGGGGCAACCAGCGAAGATTGGAAGAAGCACAAGCGTATAGCCATTCGACCCTACGAAGAAGGCCGTACGACCGTACAGAATTACAAGTTGATGATATCTACGACTGTACCTCGGCCGATTGCGCTGGTAACAACAACGAGCAGCGAGGGAGTTAGCAACATGGCACCATTTTCGTACTTTCAAAACGTGTGCGCCGATGTAAGCTCACCTGCGATATGTGCATCATATGTTCTGAGATCTTACAGCCACCTCTGTACTCATTGAGTCTTGTCGGAGACGAACCAAACGACACCCTTCGTAACATAATGGAAACAAAAGAATGCACCATCAACCTGATCAGTGACTGGTTCATCGAAGCTGCGAACCTCAGTTCGATCAACACACCACCACACGTCTCCGAATGGCCAATAACAGGTCTACACGCCTCTCCTTCTATGGGAGTCAGCCCAGCCTCGATCTCTGAGTCGGCGCTCAGCGTTGAATGCAAGCTTCATTCGCATCAGGACCTAATCAACAAGGAGGGCACACGTACAGCAACCTTGGTACTTGTAGAGGCAATTGTGTGGCATGTGCGGGAGGACCTTATTGCTAAGGATCCCGCAAGAGCGACGGCGGATTTAGCGCTTCTGAGACCAGTGTGGAGGGGTGGTGGCATCACCTATGGTACCTGCTTTCAGGGATTTGAACTACCGCGTCCAGCCACGTGGAGTAAGGTGAGGAACGAGCATGGGGTGATGGCGGCTTTACGTTAATAAGATACTCTCATGATCGAGTCGCATCAGTTTGGCATGTGAACTCGCAGAGTTCACTTTCAGAACCTTCTAATAAATGGTCTAAGAAACTTCACAATACTTTCTATCGCGTACTTTATTCTGCACTATGACCATCCCTCCGTGTGTTTAGACCCGGCCCCTGTCCAAGAACTTCGTAGGTACTTCAACAACTCTCGCCCTGATGAACTCACTGAGGAACTTCCCGAGTACATCGTACGTCGCATTCGCTGTCACGCCTCGATCCAAGTGATCGTGCACCAGAAAGTGCACCGCCCAGATGTTGGGAAACTCCATACGGTCGATCTTCTGTCCACGATGCTCCTTTGCCATGAGCTTGATAAAGGTCTCGGTGCTGAAGAGCGAGCGTAGCCAGTCCCATTCGTCATCGTGCCGAACGAAGAAACCCACGTTACAATTCGAACCTTTGTCACCAGCTCGCCCCAGGACGACGTACCCCAGCGGCGCCGGCCTTGTTGGACCAAACGATTCCAGTGATACTGGGTTCGTGGGTGGGTATGACAACTGCTGGAAGGGTTTCTCAGCCATTTTGTTCGGAGGTGGCACTTCGATGGATGCCATGTCCGACGAGAAGTGTACATGCTGTGTAGGCTGCGGTATTAGAGTCGGAAAGTACTCTTGATACTGTTTCAAATTAGCATGGTGAATGCAGCTTGCTATCGGGTATGCTTACGAGTTGTGGAACTGCCTGTCTCTTGTCGGGTGTGGTGGTCGCCGCTGGCCAGCTCTGCATAACAATCTCGAGCGCAGGCTTTGCAAAATTTTCCCAGCTCAGATCTTCCTCATTTGTTGCCTGCGCGAAGAGTCTCAGATCGATCGTCGCAGAATTGTAGTCTTGTGGGTCCGAAGGCACGGAGCCGTAGCTGGTAAGACTCCATTGCAGGAATCTGCTCATACGGTCCGCTCCTGTTCGATGTTTCATCTGAATTTCAGCCATTCTGACCTTCTCTGGAATGTCAAGTCCAATAAGTGACCAGTGCAGCTCAGCTGTATAGCCTCCAAAGGCTGTAATTCCAACTTTCGTGGTCCGCGGAGGCGGCTGGCCGGTAATTCCAGAGAGCTCGACTCGTTCTTTGCCAACTTGGGTGAACTCCACCTTGTCAATTACCGCTGTTACATCGCAATTGAGATAGTACATTCCCTGAATCTCGTACAAAAGCTGTTCTTTACAAGTCTCGATGGTGACGATCCCGTCTGTGCCAGGTGTCTTGGTTATGATCACTTCACCACCAGCGCCGATCTCTGCGATTGGGTATCCCAGGCCATCGATATGATTGAAGTCGAGGCTCTTGAAGCTGTATGTGGGTCAGTACGGATGATGACAAAAAACAGTCGTTGAACCGCTTCGAAGTGATGCAGGCTCATGTAAAACAGGCCAATGCAATGCAGGGAAGCTCATTTTGCAGCGACATTCTGCGCGTTGCCAGCGAGCAACTTGAATCTTCTGAGTCGCGTATTTGTGAGAGATGATACACACCCTGTAAAGTTACCACCAGTAACGTACGTCGAACATTCGATCAGATGCCCTGCTATCAAGCTTTGCGCGAGCTTGTCGTATTCTTCGGGTTCCCAGTGATGCCACCAGGTCGCTGCAGCCACGATGGGAGAGGCATCTGCAACTCTTCCGCAGAGCACGATGTCGGCACCAGCATGTAGTGCTCGCACTACCGCAGCGCTTCCAAGGTAGCATTGTGCGAATATGGGTTCGTAAGGCCAGTCCTTGAGTGCCATACCCGTGCAGACCGATCTCAACTCGTCTCCGTTTTTAATTGCTGCTTTGACACTCTCCATGACGATATCCCCTTCGACCCAAGCAACCGTCATGTCCAGCTTTTTGGTCGTGACCAGGTCCCTCACACGATCGAACAACTGCTTGGTCGCAACCGTGCCCGCATTGGCAATGAGCTTTTGCTTCTTCGCTGCTAGACTCTCAATCGCCGGCTCCAAAGCTTCAATGAAAGATAGTTCGTAGCCAATAGCCGATGGATCTTGTGAGATAGCATATGCTTTTGCGGGCATATTGAGCTCTGACATCCAGTCCCCAACGAAGACATCGACGGCCTCGCTAGACTTCGTGGCAATCGCTAAGGCATCGCGGCGATCGACTGGAGAGCCTGAGATGTTCATGATGCGCGCAGGGCGCGTCGGTGGTTGCATCGACCCCATGTTCGGCGAGGGACAGATAGTGGTTGCTGGATGAGGAGGGGAAAAGTGCTGTCCGAAATCGAGAGGTTACGGGGGATACTGCCACAAAATATGCGTACAGTAATGTTCAAACAGTGGCGCGCTTGCCGAAATCTGCAGGATCCAGTCGGAGACCATACTGAGGATACTCGGGGACTCTGATAAGGAAGTTAGGTCCCGTCTCTAAACAGTGCAGGGAACCGGTGGCGGCGACGTTGAGCCGTTGCCGTTGTGCGCGTAATTGAGATCATGCTTCCGCGGCTGCCGTACCACTTAGTCGGAAGTGCCAAAATCTCCTCCGCACGCATCGCTACTAGCACTTTCGGAATCTCTACGCGGACGGCGAATCGTGTTCCATCTGAGCTAAGCTAATCACCAAAGATTATCCTAGCTGCAATATGATATCTTCCCAGAAGTCCGAGGTCTTCCAACGTTCCACTTCGTCACACACGTCTCAGCAACATGTCTACGACAACACCCAAGAAGCGAATTTACTTGAACTTCTTCGAGCATGGCTGCGTTGGCAGTCATATGAGCCCTGGCCAATGGCGGTAGGCTCAAGCGTAGCTGATGGAAGGGGGATATATTCTGACAATTTGCAGGGACCCAAACGACAAAGGCAGAACTAAAGACCGCCTTTCATATTGGCTCGAGCTCGCCCGTCTTGCTGAGCGCGGCAAAATCTCGTTTATCTTTTTCGCTGATTCGTACTCGACTTTCGACATATATGGCGGATCACCCGACGCCATGTTACGGTGCGGCTCACAATTCGCTGTCAACGACCCCATGGTCATCATACCAGCAATGGCTTCCGTTACAAAATCACTGGGCTTCGGCGTTACCGGCAGCACGACGTATCTGCCGCCATACATTCTAGCTAGAACTTTTTCTACGCTGGATCACTTGACTGAAGGCCGCGTGGCATGGAACATTGTCACGAGTCACAGCTCAAGTGCAGCGAAAGCTCTTGGCTACGATAAGGTCGTTGCACATGACGAGCGCTATGCTATGGCCGACGAATACATGGACGTGGTGTACAAACTCTGGGAAAGCTCTTGGGCAGATGATGCAGTGCGCTTCGACCCTGAAAGTCGCATCGCATTCGAGCCAAGCAGGATAAAAAGGATTGAGCATGATGGCAAGTACCATAAAGTCAGCGGTCTCGCACAACTGCACCCAAGTCCACAGCGTACCCCTGTGCTATTCCAAGCTGGGACATCCAAGACTGGCAGGAGCTTTGCTGCGAAGCACGCCGAAGCAATCTATATAGGTGGGCTAGTACCAAGTCAAACGGCGGACAGTGTGGTCAAGATCCGTGAGGAGGCCGCAGCCCGAGGCCGTGACCCAGCTTCGCTCAAATTCTTTGTCGGCGTATCCCCGATCCTGGGAAGAACTCTGGAAGAAGCACAAGCCAAGTACAAGCGTGCGATAGAAAATTCGGACCCTGTCGGTGGCCTTGCCCAATTCTCCGGATATACGGGGATCGATCTTTCCCGGTTCCCGCTGGACGAAGTCTTCGAGCTGAAAGATGCGCCAGGAGACAACGCGGTTCACTCTTTCCTGGACAACTTCAACAAAGTGGTCGGTGATATCGGGCCTTGGACGCCTCGCAAGCTGGGAGAAATTATGGCTCTCGGTGGCTTTCACCCGGCACCTATCGGGACGCCTGAGATGGTCGCGGATGTATTCGAGCAATGGATCAATGAAGCTGATGTCGATGGCTTCAATATTGCCTACATCACTGCACCGGGAAGTCACGAAGATGTGGTAGATCTACTCGTGCCTGAGTTACAAAGGCGCGGATTGATGTGGGAAGATTATGAGGTCGAGGGAGGAACGCTTCGGGAGAACTTGTATAGCACCAAAGGCATGAGCATGCTACGAGATGACCACTACGGACATCTCTTCAGATACGGTTCTGACTTTGGTGGCGATGGTCTGGCTTCATGGGAGGCAGAAAAGGTGGCGATGATGGACACTGGCACAAATGGCGTTCATCCGCCTCCCGCAAAGAGAAAGTGCGCATCTTAAGTACAGTGAAGTGCAGAGATCAGCATAGGTGTAGCGTTTTGAGTATAAAGTCGTATCTTGCATGAAGAATGTAAACTCTGGATGTAATTGTGACATCATCTTCACTCCTGCAACAACATGTCTCACAGGTGATATATCGGTGATATTCAGGACTACTTGTAGCGACCATGTCTTCTATCCAGCGAGTGTTTTTCTCGTTTACCGACCTCAGCACCGCCAGAGCTACCACCGTGGTACCACCACTACCACTAGAGAAATGGCGGCACTTGATCCACCTGGGCACATTTTGCGGATGCACATTTCCGATATTAGGCAGGGATATCTTGACCTTGGCCAGATGCAACCCCGCTCTTATCGACTAGCGGGACTAGGACGATAGGAACAACGCAGGTGTATCGCGCTCACGTCTCAAAGACAATTCTCGGGAATACGCACTTCGAGCGACTACAAGCTTTTCTTCGTAGCATAGTGCACCAAAACCGGGGTCTCGACACAGGAAGTTGATTTCATTGCCAATATGGCCGACGAAGGAAATCTAGATAGTGAAAAGCCGAGGACGAAGAGACCAAGAGTAGCGGTCGCGTGCCAGAGGTGTAAATCGAGGAAACAAAAGGTATCCTTCAAGCGATCGTGAAATGGCTCCTCTTGCTGACGACACTAGTGCGATGGCTGCCATCCGTCCTGCTCAAACTGTCTCAACTATGCTGTAGCCTGCGTCTACGTGCAGCCAGAGAATCGACAAGCAAGCAAGGAACAGTACCTCCGACGGCTCGAGCAGAGAGTGGCGGAGCTTGAGAGCGCGCTGTCCAAGGGCAGCTACGTGGATCCTGTGAGCGGCGCGACTGGCGACTGGCAGATTTTAGACCGTCAACCTCCGCAGCACGAGTCCACGAGCGTCGAAGGCGAGAGCGCGTGCCGCCTTTCACATCTGTCGAATGATAACAACTTCGCACCACCTTGTGCCGCTCTTTATGAGCCAACTGTCAGCTCTGATGCGTGTGGACCCGTGGCACGAGAGCACCCAGACAACGAGAGTATCACCTCGGTGACGGAAATTCTGCGCGATCTCTCCATAGAAGCTTCAGGCGGATACATTGGCGCCTCGTCAAACATCACCATGGGTAGGATGATAGGATCTCTGGTCAAGAGAAAAGACTCTGTAACGTCAACCCTCCAACCTGCGTGCGACGGCCAGTTGTCACCAACGTCCTTGTATCAGCCTTTTGGAGTGGCCGAAGATGGATCTGATATTGGTATGAATCTTATGCAGAGCCCGCTTTGCGATAAGCTTCTACTAGCATACTTTAAACACATGTCCTTACGCTGGCCGCTCTTGAGGACATCGTTTCTCCGAGATTTACACGAGCGACGCGAGATGCTGAGTGAGCCATACGAGCTTACCGTCTTAAATATAGTCTATGCTATCGGTGGGCGGTTCCTCGAGACGACTGGGCAGCCAGGAGCCTTTTCCTCCGAGCAGCACTATGCAGCGGCTCTCCGAGAGCTCGACACGATCCTAGGTTTCAACGACATGCGCACCATCGAGGTTCTTCTCCTCTTATCCCTGCACAGCCTACGTGCACCTCAAGGGCCTGGCGCTTGGACTTACGTAGGTCTGGCAATGCGACTCTGTATCGACCTTGGCCTTCACCGAAGGGCGAAGATGCGGCGCTCTGCAAAAGATCTTATGCTCCCGTTGCAGGTCTTAGAGATGAGAAAAAGGGTCTTTTGGACCGCATATTGCCTGGATCGTCAAGTGAGCAGTAAGTGTACATGTACGAAGTGCATGTGAGACATACACTGACTTCGTACCTATACCTCTCGCAGTCGTCCTTGGAAGACCTTTCTCTATCTCAGATCGTGACATTGATGCAGAGGTGAATTGTCCAGCGCAATGATGAATGACCAGATGCTGACTGCAGCAGCTACCATTGGACATAAACGAGGACATCGAAGATCCTGCCGAGATCGCGCAAGCCTCGTCCGCATCAGTCTTCCCAACCTTGGAGGATCGGTCCATCAAACAGCCCACTTCAATGTCCTGTTTCATTCACCTCTGCCGGCTCAGAATTATCGAATCAAACATACAGCAGTCTATATATCGTGTAGACAACTTTTTCGATACGTCTTCTGAGTTGGAGATCGATCGTTACCTCGAGCAACTCGAGCATTGGCGTGCCACCATGCCGCGCCACGATCGTTGTCCAACTAGACCGCACAATTTCGATCTGGAAGTCAGCATGAACGACTACGACGTGCACGTCCGTCCATTCCTCTGCTGCCAACGTATACATCACGGCGTCTGCGAATCGCAAATGGTGTATTACTACAAATGCATGAGATTTCTCTTGCATCCACGACTGCTGTCAGCACCCGCAACCCCCCGTTTCGTAGAGAAATGCGCCGAAGCTTGTGGAGGCGTCTGTCAGACCTACAAGCGTCTTCATCAGCGAGTAAGCGTCGGGTTCAGTCTCATGGCGCTGCATTCTGTCTTCGTGGCTGGTCTAACGTTGATATACTGTACCTGGCTATCGCCCAGAACCGTGTTTGGCATGAAGTCAAGCAATGACTTAAACGCGTGCTCGATTGTTCTATACATCATCACTGAGCGATGGCCAACGGCAAAGAAGTATCGCGATGTGTTCGAAAATCTCAAGCAGACTGTACTAGAGAGTATCGAAGAAAACGGCTACGAGGAACGGAAAGCAGTCAAGTCACTTGACGCGAGCTTGCAGACAACTCTCGCGACCTTGGAAACAAGAGATGAGGGAGGCATTGAGGTGGAAGCGATGATCGCAGAGATGACGGGAACGATGCCACTGCAGAATGAGACTATGACCAACGACATCCTGAGTGTGGAAGGTCCGTCGCTAGGCTTCCTGTCTGGAATAGACGCTTCAGCAATGAGTTTCTCGAACACGGATCTTGATCTGGATATAGGTTTGAGCCCGGACGCATTTAGTAACGAGTGGATGCTAGAACTTAATGCAGGGAAGGACGTTCTTAGCAGCGCACCTTTCCTGCAAGAGTAGATTATACGCATTTCACTAAGATAGTAACGTACCTCACGGCTTCGCCGGTCACACAGCTTGGCCGGTCACTTTTGCCAAGCCCCTACCAAAACCACCCCATTCTGGTGCAAAACAGCCTACTTTAGCCCTGTGTAGGACAATGTAACATGCAATATTATTTAGAGACTACTTCTACTGCTTGCTTACACGTACGCGCGTTATGCCTAGGCTAATTGCAGCGCCTGCAGCGCCTTTAAGCTAGCTTACCTCCTTTAGCGCGCACCCGCGTCTTTAGCTTCTTCCTATTATTACGCGCTGTAACTTCCTTACGAGCAGCAAGACAAGTCCTGCCCTTGACTGTTAAGATCCCTTCTGCCTAGATCCGCTTCCTTTTATACGACCTACGTCGCTGTAAGGGTATCACTGCTCTTGGGCGTTGTGGCGGCGAAGTGCTGGCGCCAGCCCGTTGGGGCGGTAGCGCCATGTTTCGCTCACAACACATATCCGATCTCAGGGAGATCGTACGGAGGTGCATTTTAAAAGTCTTTTCTCACCCCCCTGGTCAGCGCACGGAGCAAGTACAGGGGTGATTCGGCCCAATTCAATTGATTTCAATCAGTCCTACGAACATTTCTGCCCTCCTTGTATTTATTTCCTCCCTCTAAGTTAATAATCTGTTTAATATAGATAGGGATACGCTCAATCTAGGCCTGTATCTTCTCTTGTGGCAGCTCATCCTAGCACTGTTCCCACGCACGGATAGCCTAAGCTCTACTCTTAGGAGCTCCTTTCTTTGTTGTGAATCTCTTTATCTAAAACTAGCAAGGCTCAATAGCATTCAAGTTAAATAAATTGCCGCACTAAAGCAGCTGTGCTACGTGCTCTTGACTGTACACCCAGCTTTAAACGTGATAGCTGTGAGCAGGTGCTTTATCCTCTTAAATAATAGTACTAGGCCTCTCTTTCATGCACTCCTTCGCAAAAGGAATCAACTTTGGCCGCATGATAATTAACTAGTACCGC
>Ga0265798_10002595_pt1 | contig 26498 bp, 22 predicted proteins | sample P3T30metagenome_FD_192430 | JGI IMG/M metagenome (GOLD analysis project Ga0265798, IMG submission 192430) | Plant litter microbial communities from East Loma Ridge, Irvine, California - P3 T30 | ecosystem: Environmental > Terrestrial > Plant litter > Unclassified | place: USA: California...
AGAAGCTAAGTGGTGTGTGGCTGTTTTCGGCCAAGCATACTAACGAAAATCTAATCGGAAACTAAGCGTGTAGAAAGCTCTTTGCTTCCTTGTTTGGACCCGGGTTCGATTCCCGGCGACTCCACTGGAAGGGATGATTGAAAAATCATCCCTTTTTTTTTCATAAATCAGATAGCCTTTTTCCTTCATTATCAATGAATTATGAGAGAAAATATTCATCATGGTAGGTGTTCGATAGATGCCTTCCTGATAGTACAAATTGCTGTCGAACACCAAGTTTACGAATTCTCTCTTCTGCATAATATCAGCTTTTGAATACACATAGCGAATATCTGTAAGCATTTCCAAGTTCTTTTCTAAAATATCGAATGCACGACCCTCATTTTGTCCTAGGCGTTCAATGGCTCCCTTAAGAGTGAGAATCGAACTATTGTAAGTTGAGTACCATCTGTCGTAAGTATCCCTTGTGATCTCGTTCTTAATCCATTTTTCCTCGACTGAGAACATCTTTTCTTGAGTGTCTTCTAAAAGCTGTTTCTTTTCAATGACTTTCTGTTTATTAGATTTCATATCTGCCTCCAAGGCAACTTTAGAACCTTTTCTTATTTCTAAAACTCTTTGCTCTGGAAGGCTCATTAATTCACAAGCTCCTAAGAACTGATCGTGTGCTTTGATTGCGCTGATATTGTTGTGTTTTGATGACTTGCACTTATAATAATAAAAGTACTTGCCTGATTTGCCTCTGGAAGGCGCACCGGTCAGTAAGTTACCGCAATGACATTTTAATACGCCACGTAAAGGAATTTCTTCGTCGATAACCGTCCTTATTTTTTCAGGTTTCTTCATTTTATTCTGTACCATCTGCCATGTAGTAATATCAATAATTGGCTCATGGATGGCAGGAAAAATACCACCCGGATATTCTTTATAGCCTTGCACTTTTAACATACCGGCATAAACAGGATTTTCAAGAACCCTTTCAATAGCCATATTCCCCTTTGTCTTAAAACCTAATTCATAGGCTTTCTCTTTGATTTTATATAATGGCATATCGTGAAGAAAAGCATCATATATAAACTTAATGACTTTCGCTTCCGTCTCTTCAATAATTAACCTTCGCTCTTTCCTTTCTCCCTGTTTAATATAACCAAATGGAGGCGTAGTAGCTATGTATCGCCCTTCTTTCGCTCTTGCAGTATAAAGCCCTCCCTTTATTTTAATACTTCTATTGATGTTATCTTCTTCGGCAAGCAATAGTTGTAATCCAGCCCTGAAGAAACTACCGGGAGTATCATAATCAAATGTGATCCCTTCCGTAACACTAACAACCTGTATACTGTATTTCCGCTGAAGCATTTTCACCATGCTCATTGCTTCCCCTGCATCCCGGCTAAACCTGTCCAATTGATCCACTAACAGGTAATCAACCACCTTATAATGTTTTGAGATAAATTCTTGTAGCTTTATAAAGTCTGGTCTATCAAACGTCTTGGCACTTTTACCTCTATCAATAAAAGTATCTACCAATTCCACACTATTAAATTTCAGCCATTGGTCTGTGTACATTTCCTGTCTCTCAATTGAGCCGTTACTTTGCCCCAGTTGACTAAATCTTAAATATCTAATCGCCCTTTTCATAATATTCCTTTAACGTAGATGATACAATAATTTCAATGAATAAATTTACGATTTTTTGTTCTTTTTCCTGTTCAAATTGGTCAATCGTTTTCAATATTTTATCGTCTATCTCGGCGGTATTCTCTTTCACATTTTCCATCTCACACCTCCTGTATTTAGGCAGCAAAAGCCCTCAAAGGGCTTTGCTAAGTTTGTAATTGCATATCTCTGATTGTTTTTTTTCTATACAGGGAAGTAGATTTTGCTTCCCTGATTACGTTTGAAGGAGGGCATATAATTGATATACCCATACGCACTTAATTCTTTAACACTTTTATGGTAGGTTATCGGTGCAGACACTTTTGCAATACGCATAATTTCATGACCGAATACCTGTATCGGATTCACAAAACCGTTCTCTATCCGGTATTGCAACAGTGCGGCATAGATGCCTATGTGCGTAATGCTGATACGCCCATCTTTTTCAATAGCTGAAAAGAAATCCGATAAAGGTTTTGACTTATCCATTGCAGTTTCCATTTGATCAGCTTACACGCATCCCATTACGTTTTGACTGGCTTTCTTCCTGGTGTTCATTCACCTTGTGGGTTAGCTTAACAGCCTCCATTGTCTTGTTGCCCAGTGCTGTGTTCAGCGTTATCTTTCTGGAATGTTCATCGTAGATGTTGACCGACTTGAATTGCGGATTCGCTTCGATAAAATACCGCTGCTCATTACCATCTCTTATGAAACTGACCGATTGCCGCCCTCCCTGCTTTAAGGCATCATGGAGTTTATCCGCCTCGCTTTTATTGAGCATTTCTTTTAACGGAAGCTGTTGCAATACCTTTTCAAGATTATAGCCATAATCGGAATGAAATTCCTTGAGACGGAAGTTACCCTGCGGGTCTTTATCGTTCAGGTCAAGCTGAACCCATTTACCTTCCTTTTGGATGGCACGACCGGCTAAGAGGTTATATGCTTCTGTGATATCTATACTATAGCCGGTTTTCATGCTGAAGTACTGCTGCCGGGTTTCGCTGGGCTTGGCTTCGTTATGAAGATTTGTTTTATAGCCTTCCAAATGATACCTTCCCGATTGGTCTTTTGCAAAGGATAGCTGATGATCCAACCTTTCTTTATCATTGATGTAATAAGAAACCGGAACCGAGAATTGCTGGTGTCCCTGTTTGATTTGTTCCTCCACCTTTGCTGACAGGCCAGTAAAGCCAGCACGGCGCATTTGAATATGCAATAACTGGTTGTTTTGTTCCGCCTGCCGGGCATCCTGCCGTATTATAATCTGTTCCCTAATAGGCGCAACCAGTAGCCTGCGTAACAAACGTATCAGGAGATTGGGATAAAGCTGTTTTTCTATCCGTTTTCTTTCCTGGTTCAGTACGCTCAAGGCAAAACGTTCGTCCACATCCGGTGTGCCCTGGTATTTTGCTGCAACACGGTCATAGTAGTGCAGTTTTTCCTTCAACAATGCCCTGTTAGATGAAAGGTCAAAAGAAAACAGTTTACTGAAACGATCTTCCCTTGACCCCCACTGGTTCAGTTCTGTTTCCACTCTGTTTGCGGGAATCTGGTTGTTCATAATACAGCATTTTATGTTTTACAATTCATCAGCTTAATTATACCGATGGTGTTTGCCTTTTCCTTTTTTTGTTCGCAGCCTTCGGTATGTCAGGGCCATCATCTTCAGCAGGTGCCTGCCTTTCCTTTTTACTATCCTGCTTTGCTGCATTGCTTTCTCCTTCGGATAACCGTTCTGTCTTTGCTTGGCGGTTGTCCATCCTTTGCATAGCATTATCATAGATATTGATTGTTTTAAACTGAGGATTAGCCTCGATGTATTGCTTTTGTTCTGTGCCTCCGTTCTGAAAGGTGGCTGACTGAAGATTCCCTTTTTTAAGGGAATCCATCAGGTTAGCTTTGAAGTCATCATTCCCCAATTCTTTGATGGGGTGTTTGGACAATGCCGCTTCCAGATCGTAGCCATAATTCTGATGGTAGGGCTTCAACTTGAAGTTGCCTTTATCATCGCTTTGCTTGAAGTCTATTTGAAGCCAGGCATTGTAAACCTGACCCTCCTTATTGGTGAGATCTTTGTTGACAGCTCTGCCGTCCATCAGGTTATAGGCTTCTTTTAAAGTGATGTTACTGCCTTTGTTGATGTAAAATGTTTGCTCCATTTTCTCCGTACTGTTCTCTTTCTGCAAGCCTACCTGATAGGAGTTGAAGAAATACATATCACTCTGTTTGGATTTGCTGAAATTCAAGGTGGCATCAACCTTGTCATTTCCGAACTGTGCCTGATGTTGCAGCTTGAATTCCGGCTGTCCCTGCTCAATCTTTTGCTTTAGGCCTTTTTCCAAACCTTCCCCGAAACCCGTATATTTTATCTGATCTTTCAGGTATTCTAAATTCTTCTGGTTCATGATTATAAAAAATTAATAGTTAATATTTTATTTTACCATTGGGATTTCAATAGAATTATTTACTTCATTTCCGAATACATCCCAACCTGTCAATGGATTATTATGAAGGGAATAATGATTATCCCTGGCAAACATTTCCAATCTGGAGACATTACCAAATAACTGAACAATACGCTTCCTTATTTCATCGGGTTTTTCGGAGTGCTTCCCTCTTTTCGAGATTAATACTTGAGGTATATTTTTCGCTTCCCTAGATAGCGCTTTTCCTTTTGTAAACAAGAGGACAACTTCCGCATTAGCTCTCGTATAGTAGCCCATTCCCATAAATAATCGGTCATTTTTAATGTTCTTTTTTATCCATGTAAAGGCAACAGTTTTATAGGTGAAACCCCATGCAATTCCAAGCTCTAAGGCATATTGAATGCAGGGAAAGGTTGCCCACATTAGAAGCGTACAATCTTCTTTACACAAACATCCTATATCCATATTTTTTAGATACTCTTGGCTTTGTGTTGAATAATGGCTTTCTGCGCTTCGTCCGGCTCCTTTTTTACTCCAAACTTTATATTGCCACGGCGGATCGGCATAAATGATGTCGTATTTCTTTCTGACATTTTCCATCTCACAACGACTTTATTTGATCAATTTGCGGTACTCGCTTTCACAATGGTTTTATTTTTCACATGCAGCTCCAGATGCCTGCCGCCGTTTTTCTCCATGAGTTGTATGGCGAGATATTTTTTATCAGGAATAGTGAACTTTGGCAAGGCAAATACAATAGTATTGGCTGACTGTCCTTCTACTTTATGGGTATCGTTATAGACGAACACGGGCGATACTTCTATCTCCTGCGTTGCGGTTCGCTTTGCCTTTTTTTGGTCACGAATAAAGAAGCGGAGCTGGTCAATATCATAATTGATATTGGACTCATTTTCTATGCTGATACGCACGTAAAGCACATCATTCTGAATAAACAGCCCGTTCATCTGGAAACCGATACCAAAGTCTTTATCCCCAATGCCTCTTACTTTTTTTCTGGATACGGATCCGAATTTAAAAGCTGGTTAATTGCCTATGAAGTGGAGAAAAAGACCCTCTTCAACAAGGTAGATGAGGTCAAAAAGCACATCCAAAAAATTGCGGAAACATGGTTGCAGTAATTAAAACAGGGCATTCTATTCACCGCATTTTCAACTATAATGAGAACAAGGTGAAGGCTGGCTTAGCCGAGTGTATCGGGGCGGGAAATTATCCCATTGACCCTGATAAAATGAGCCTTACGATGAAGCTGAACCGCTTCTTAAAGCAGATGGTATTGAATGAAAATGTGAAGCGGAACAGTGTACATATTTCCCTGAATTTCGACGTTTCCGAAAGCCATTTATCTCAGGCAAAATTACTGGCTATTGCAGAGGAATACATGGAAAAAATAGGCTTCGGAACACAGCCGTACCTGGTCTATCAGCATTTTGATGCAGGGCATCCGCACATTCATTTGATGACCACCAATATTGAAGCGGACGGCAAGCGGATTGACCTGCACCATTTAGGCATTCACAAATCTGAACCAGCAAGGAAAGCCATTGAAAAAAAATTCCAGTTGGTTGCAGCAGAAGCACAGAAAAAACAGCCGCACTACGAATTAAAACCGGTGTCTGTGAGCAAGGCTTTATACGGCAAATCGCAAACGAAAATGGCAATACAAAATGTACTGGAGGCAGTACTGAACGGGTATAAATATAGCAGCTTGCCCGAACTGAATGCAGTGCTTAAACAGTACAACGTTATTGCAGAACGTGGCACAGAAGATTCAAGGGTTTATCAGACTGGTGGTTTGCTTTATCGGGTGCTGGATGCTGGCGGTAATCCAATTGGTGTACCCATCAAGGCAAGCCTTTTCTATAATAAGCCTACACTTAAATTTCTGGAGCAGAAGTTCAAAGAAAACGAATCGAAACGGATGCCTTATAAAAACCGTATCAGGAATACCATCGATATGGCTTTGTTAGGCAAAAAACTAACACTTCAGGAGTTGGTAAAAGCATTGGAAAAACAGGGTATCCATACTGCCCTTCGTATAAATGAAACAGGCATGGTCTACGGCATTACCTATGTTGACCACCAGACCAAATCAGTATTTAATGGCAGCGCATTGGGCAAACAGTACAGTGCCAAAGCTATTCAGGAACGGTGTTTATCTGAGCCGGATTTGCTGTTGCATCCCGCTCAAAAACAAATTGGGTTACAGCCACAGGCTATCGCTTCTGCGGCAGAAACCAAAGCCAGTCAAAATGATCAACAGCTTGCCTCCACTTCCAAAGGGCCTGAAAACATACTGGATGCCCTGATGCAGACCGAACAAACATCGGATTATCTGCCTAATCAACTTAAAAAGAACAAGAAGAAAAGGAAAAGAAAAAACCAGAATAATAACCAATAAAAATTTAAAGCTATGGCTATGCAGACCGGAGAGAATGAACAGGCGCTGAGGAAAATTCTGGATATGACCAGGCTGATCAGCATTGTGATCTTAGTGATCCATTTTTATTATTATTGTTATGCTGCCTTTCAGCAGTGGGAACTCGTCAGCGAATTCAGCGACCGCATTTTAAACAATATTTTCAGGACGGGAATATTCAACTATTTCCATAAATCCAAGCTGATTGCATTGGGCTTTCTGGCTATTTCCCTGATTGGTGCCAAAGGGCGCAAGGATGAAAAATTGAACTACAAAACAGCCTTCGCCTATGTCATAACGGGCTTGCTCATTTACTTTTTAAGTTACCTGGGCTTACTGGCGAAAATAAAAGCGACAGAGCTGGCAATCGTATATATGGGCGTTACCTCCATCGGGTTTCTGCTGGTGCTAACGGGCGGCACATTATTATCACGGATCATTAAAAACAGGCTGAACAATAAGGATATTTTCAATAAGGAAAATGAAACGTTCCCACAGGAAGAGCGCCTGCTGGAAAATGAGTATTCAATTAACCTACCAGCCCGCTACCAGCTAAAGGACAAGGTGCGCAGTAGTTGGATCAATATCATTAATCCGTTTCGTGCGGTAATGGTACTGGGTACACCCGGTTCGGGTAAATCCTACTTCGTCATTCGCCATGTTATCACACAGCATATTCGTAAAGGATTTACCATGTTCGTGTACGATTTCAAGTTTGACGACCTTTCCAAAATAGCTTACAACACCTGGCTGAAAAACAAACACAGGTACCCAAAGCCACCTGCCTTTTACGTAATCAATTTTGACGACCTCACCCGCAGCCACAGATGTAACCCTTTAGAGCCTTCCGCTATGACTGACATCACCGATGCAGCAGAATCTGCACGAACTATCCTGATGGGCTTGAACAGGGAATGGATCAAACGTCAGGGTGATTTCTTTGTGGAATCTCCCATTAACTTTCTGTCTGCTGTCATTTGGTATCTGAGAAAGTATAAAGACGGTGAATTTTGTACTCTGCCGCATGTGATTGAACTGATGCAGGTGGATTATGATAGCCTGTTTACTCTGCTCAGAACGGAGAAAGAAATCGAGGTGCTGATCAATCCGTTTGTGAACGCTTACCTTTCAGATGTCATGGAGCAACTGGAAGGTCAAATTGCCTCTGCAAAAGTAGCGATGGCCAGGCTTTCTTCGCCACAACTGTACTACGTGTTGTCGGGCAACGACTTTACGCTGGACATCAATAATCCTGATGATCCGAAGATTGTGTGCATGGGTAACAATCCGCAGAAGATACAGATTTATGGGGCGGTATTATCACTATATGTAACCCGTTTAGTGAAGCTGGTGAACAAAAAAGGCAAACAAAAGAGCAGTCTCATTTTTGACGAGTTTCCGACCATTTACCTCAATAATATGGACAGCCTGATTGCCACAGCAAGAAGCAATAAAGTTTCCACCTGCCTGGGCATCCAGGATTTCAGCCAGCTCCGTAAAGATTATGGTCGTGAGCAGGCAGACGTAATCATGAATATCACCGGTAACATCGTAGCCGGACAGGTAACTGGCGATACGGCAAAGCAATTATCAGAACGTTTTGGCAAGATTATGCAGGACAGAGAAAGCCTTTCCATAAACAGCGGAGATACATCAATCAGCCGTTCCAAACAACTGGAATCGGCAATACCACCCTCCAAAATTTCGGCGTTAAGTTCCGGTGAGTTTGTAGGCATGGTAGCTGATGATCCTGACAATAAAATTGACTTAAAAGCTTTTCATTGCGAGATTTTAAATGACCACGAAGCCCTGAAGAAAGAGCAGGAAAACTATAAGGATATTGAAGTCATCCGCAAGCTGGACAATACTATGGTGCAGCGGAATTACCTGCAAATAAAACAGGATATACAGGACATTATCCAGTCAGAAATGGAACGGATGCTGAATGATCCGGGGTTGGCGCATTTGGTGGTGAGAAAATGAGAAATAAATCTTGAAAATTAGTTACAATCAGTATTTATTAACTAAGTTTGTGTATGCAATAAGGGATAAATAACATCCCTTTTATCAAACAGAAACTTAAATGATTGGGCAATACGGTTACTTAGAGGACTTTATTAAGGAACTTCGTTCAGATGGAAGGTATGCGTTTTCATTACCGGAAGTTCGGAACACGTTTGAACAATCCGATGAGGCGATTAAAAAGGCACTACAGCGGCTTAAAAAGAAGGGCGAGATTGCCTTAATAAGAAATGAGTTCTATGTAATCATTACTCCAGAATATCGGAGTAAAGGTATTCTTCCACCATCCTTATTTGTTTCAGAGCTGATGAAATTTTTAGAGAAAGATTATTACGTTGGTCTATTAAATGCAGCTGCTTATTATGGAGCTGCCCACCAGCAACCACAATCTTTTTCGGTAATCACAATGAAACCAAGCTTAAGGAATGTAGATAACGATAACCTGAAAATAAATTTCTACATAAAGAAGGAATGGGCAAAAAGTGATATCGTTCAAAAAAAGGTTGATACAGGATATATAAACGTATCATCTCCGGAGTTAACTGCTTTGGATTTGGTAAATTATTTTGAGCAGGCGGGCGGTCTTAACAGAGTTGCAACAGTGCTAGAAGAACTCTGTGAAAGTATAGATGCTGATAAAATGCTTGACCTAGCAAAACGGTATTCTCCTATAACTGCGGTTCAACGTTTAGGCTTTTTGCTAGAAGAGATTTTGAATATGCGTGATTTGAGCGAACCAATAAAAGACTATTTAAAAACAGTGAGTTATTTTCCGATCTTATTAAGACCACAAAAGGAAAAGCCTGAGATGATAACCGGTAACGACTGGAAAGTTGTGCAAAATTTAGAAATAGAAACAGATTTATGATTCCACAGGCATATATAACAGCGTGGCGTAAAAAAGCTCCCTGGCAGGAGGATTTCCAAGTAGAACAGGATCTGGTTATCGAGCGAGCTTTAATGGCAATATATAGTGACGAATTTTTAAAAGACAGATTGGCATTTAGAGGCGGAACGGCATTACATAAATTATATCTGGCACCTGCCGCAAGGTATTCTGAAGACATAGATTTAGTGCAAATTACCGCAGAGCCATTCGGGCCAATTATGGACAAGCTTCGTGAAGTATTATCTTTTTTAGGTGATAAACCCATACGTAAACAGAAACAACATAATAACACATTGATTTACCGCTTTGATTCGGAAGGCGGAATTCCATTGAGATTAAAGGTTGAGGTTAATTGTCGGGAACACCATACAATTTATGGTATTCAGGATGTAAAACACGCTATGCAATCAGAATGGTATACTGGTGAGGTTCTTATACCCACCTATGAATTAGCAGAGTTACTAGGGACGAAAATGCGTGCTTTGTACCAGAGACGAAAAGGAAGAGACTTATTTGATATGTGGTTAGCAATTACACAGGCTGATATTGATTCAACTAGAATTATTGAAGCTTGGAAATTTTACATGAAGCAAGAAGATAACAGTGTGTCGCAAAAGGAATTCTTAGAAAACATGGAAAAGAAAGTTTCAGATCAAGATTTTTTAGGTGACATGCAAGGGTTATTAAGGCCTGATCTTTCATATAAAATTACTGAAGCTTATGAATTTGTAAAAATAAAGTTATTGGAAAAAATATAAGATGAGTAAAGACAACAAAATATTTGAGCTACCTACTGGCTGGGCATGGTCTATACTTGGAGATATTACACTTAAGGTAACGGATGGCTCCCACAATCCGCCGAATAAAGAAGTTTTTGGGATTCCTATGCTTAGCGCAAAAAATATTAATAATGGAAATATTGACTTCAATAACGGCGTACGTTACATAACAGAAGAAGCATTTCATCAAGAAAACGAACGAACAAATATCGAAGCTGGTGATGTGCTTTTGACAATTGTTGCAAGTATTGGCAGATCTGCAATAGTACCAGAAATTATAAAAGAAAAGTTTACAATCCAAAGAAGTGTTGCCTTGGTGAAGCCATGTGTAATACCTGGAAAGTATTTAATGTATGCTTTTCAAGCACCATTCTTTCAAAAAATTATGGAGCATGAAGCTAAAGGAACTGCTCAGAAAGGTGTTTATTTGGGGACACTCAAATCCTTACCGATTCCTATTCCTCCATTAAATGAGCAATATCAAATTGTTGAAAAACTGGAAGAGATTTTTAGCGAGATACAAGAAGCAAATCAGTCCCTTGAAAAGGCAAAAAAGATACTATCTGTTTATGAATATGTTGTTCTCAAACTTGCCTTTGAAGGAGAATTAACAAAGGAATGGAGAAATGAAAACCATCCTAATTCAGCATTTCAATTTTTATCAGATTTAGCAGTAGAAAGGAAGTCAAAATATGATATGGCTGTTTCGAGGAAAACTAAAGTTAAATCAAAGGACTTTAATTATGATTTTGATTTTTCCGCTCACAAAGAAATCAATTCTTGGGCAGTCGCCAAACTTGATAAGCTGATTTATATAGCAGCGAGAGTTGGCTGGAAAGGTTTGAAACGTGAGGAATATACATCTTCAGGTCCGTTATTTCTTTCTGTACATTCTCTAAACCATGGGAAAACGGTAAAGTTTGATGAAGCGTTTAATATATCTGAAGATAGATATGCGGAAAGCCCTGAGATAATGCTTACACTAAATGACATATTGCTGTGTAAGGATGGTGCAGGCATTGGCAAAGTTAGTATAGTAAAACACTTACCTACAAAAGCAACTATAAATTCTTCACTATTAATAGTTAGAGGCGGAACAGCATTCGACCCAGACTTTCTTTATTATCTATTTAAAGGCCCTGAAATGCAACGCCTGGTTAACGACAGAATATCTGGAAGTTCAATTCCTCACTTATTTCAGAAAGACATAAAAGAATTCATTTTAAATGTTCCTTCGATTGAAGAACAAAAACAAATAGTACAAGAAATTGAATCGAGATTTACAGTTATCGAAAATTTGCAAAACGCTATCAGTGAAAATCGAAGTCGTTCGGAAATACTTAAACAAGTAGTTTTAAATAATGCATTTTCGGGAAAGCTCACTAAGCAGGATAACACCAATGAGATTGGAAGTGATTTATTAGATAAAATCAAAGAAGAGAAAAAGAAATATTTAAAAAATCAAAAAGAATTAGCCAAATCAAATCCTAAAACTATCAGAGTTATGGAAGAAAAGAAATCAATTATACAGGTATTAGAATCGAGCGTTGCCCCGCTATCAGCAAAAGAAGTCTGGCTTCAATCTAAGCATAAGGATGATATAGAATCATTTTATTCTGAATTAAGAGAGATACAAGATAAGATAATAGAAATCAAAAAAGATACTGAATCACTTTTATCGCTACGCCATGAGAATTGATAAAGTACATATACGATCTAAATTCAAAAATTTAGAAGATTTTAAAATAGACATAGATGAAAATTCTATGGAAACTGTACTTATTGGTTTAAATGCCACAGGGAAATCCAATCTTATGGAGGCACTTGTAGTGATTTTTAGAGATTTGGATTTGGACAGGCCTCCACAGATATCGAAAGCCAAAGAACCATTCGAATATTATATTAAATATGAATGCAGAAAGTATATAATCGAAATTGAATATTCTTTAGCTACGGGATATTCTTTTGTCGTTGATAGCGTCAAGTTAAGCAAATCAACCTTTAATAAAGAAAAGGATCTATACTTGCCAAAACATGTTTTTATATACTATTCAGGTATAAGTGAACGGCTTAAAGATTTGTATTCAGATCATACGAAGAGGTACTATGAACAGATAATTAAGACGGAGGCAAAACATACACGGTTTGACACAATACCAAGGATATTTTTGGTACAGAATATCCACTCAAGTTTGGCTCTCATTGCATTTTATATGTTTAAAGACCAAGAGAAGGAAACCATACAATTTTTGAAAGAAGAATTAAAAATTGAAGATTTTGGTTCTGCCTTATTTATTTTAAAACAGCCAGAATGGTCTAAGTCTAGAAAAGGTCAAGATCGTTTTTGGAACGCAGGTGGACTGGTAAGAAGATTCTTAGAGGACTTATATAGATTCTCCACAGCACCAATCTATCACGAGGAAAGAATAGCAACCACCTATAAAAAAAGTGAAACGCAGAGCCGACTCTACTTATACATAAAAGACAAACAGACTTTTCAAGATTTAGTCGATACGAAAATGTACTCAGATAAAATACCGCTATTCAATGCACTTAATAGTATCGAAATCTCGGATTTATTGTTTGACGTTAAAATAAAAGTAGCAAAAGAAAATGTTCAGGGTGAGTTATCAATGAGTGAACTAAGCGAAGGTGAAAAACAGTTACTTACAGTTTTGGGGATGCTGAAATTTACTAAGGATGAGGAATCTCTAATTTTGTTAGATGAACCGGATACTCATTTAAATCCAATGTGGAAATGGAAGTTCTTGGAATATCTTGACAAAGTTGTCAAGAGACCAGAAACAACACAAGTTATTTTTTGTACACATGATCCTTTAGTTATCGGCAATTTAAAAAGAAACCAAGTTCAAATCTTTAAAAAGGATGCATCCGGAAAAACGATTGAATACAATCCTTATATAAGTCCTAGAGAAATGAGCGTTTCTAAAATCCTCACAAGTGAACTTTTTGGTATCCCGTCCTTGATGAGTAAAAAGTTAGAAGATTTGTTGAATGAAAAGAGATTTTTACAGGCTAAGATTTCTAAAGAGAACCTTAATGAAGATGAAAAAAATACATTCGAGAGGCTGAAAAAATATTTTGACAGGATTGGATTCAATGATGAAACTGTTGATAGTAGGTATAATAGATTTCTTCAACTGACAAGCGAAAGGGAAGAGTTTGTTAATAGAAAATACTCTAAAGAAGAGGAACAAGAACTTGATAAAATTGCGAATGAGGTCTTGGAGCAAATAATGCGCGAAGAAACGGAAGGAGGTAGCGCATGAGGTATATAAACATTACTAAACTAAATACAGTTGCTACTTCCTTAGATTGGGCAACTATAAGGAACAATCACTTGGTAGCGATGCAGGGGTTATCTGAAAAGGAAAGAAAAGAGTACATTAATGATCATCCCGATTGGAATCAGTTTCAAAACGCAATGTTGGGGTTATCAAGCAATAAATGCTGGTATTCGGAAGGGCCAATTGGTAATAGTGATTTTGAAGTTGATCATTTCAGACCAAAAAATAGAGCCAAGAATCACGATGGAACTATCATCAAATTAAACGGATATTGGTGGAAAGCTTATGATTGGGACAACTACAGATTAACAGGAGCCTTAGCAAATAAAAGAAGGCGTGATAGATTAAAGGAAACAGATGAGGTTAAAGGAAAAGGGACATATTTTCCGTTAGATTTAGTAAATGGTGCTATCGCCAATGATGAGTCTCCTTTAGGATGTGAGCTTCCATTACTTCTCGACCCAACTAATGAATACGATGTTACACTTCTTTCGTTTGACGAGAAAGGCGAACCAATTCCTGCTACTCAAGACCAATATGAGATTGATCGTGTGACACTTTCAGTTCTTTATTATCACTTAGATCTTGACCAATTGAATAAAGATAGAAAAATAGCGTGGGATGATTGTGTAATAGAAATTAATGATGCGAAACAGGCTATCGATGATGCCCCCAACAGAGCTGCAAAATCTCTAATGATGGCTAAGTGTTTTAAAGGATTGAGAAGATTAGTTGATGAAAATGAAAAGCCATTTACATGTGTCAGGAGGGCGTGCATATTTGTGTACTCTGAGCTCAATGGATATAACTGGTTAAAAAACTTTGTAAGAACATTATGACAAATAATATAGTAGCGAAAATTTGGTCTTTCTGTGATACACTAAGAGACGATGGTGTAAGTTATGGTGACTATCTAGAGCAGATCACATACCTGCTTTTTCTAAAAATGGCAGATGAATATTCTGCGTCAAATCACAAAACAAATTATAATATTCCCAAAGATTGTGACTGGCAGAGTTTGTTAGAAACCGATGTGTCACAATTAATCAACACTTATACTAATAATCTAAAACTGCTTTCTGATTCAGGAGGTATGCTCTCCAAAATATTTAACGGAGCGCAAAACAAGATTCATGATCAATATAAGTTAAGAAAGCTTATTGAGCTTATAAATGAGGAACATTGGATATCTGAATCAATTGATGTCAAAGGTGACATTTATGAATCATTATTACAGAAAAATGCAGAGAGTAGCGGTGCTGGCCAATACTTTACTCCCCGTCCGGTAATTCAAGCTATGGTTGAATGTATTGCCCCTAAGCCAATGGAAACTATCTCAGATCCATCTTGTGGAACTGGAGGATTTTTTCTTGGGGCATTAAATTATCTTAGGAGTAATTTCAAGTTAACAGAGCAACAAGCGAAATTTTTAAAATTTTCAACTTTTCATGGTTGGGAAATTGTTCCTGCAACAGCAAGACTTTGCTTAATGAATCTTTTCTTGCATGGCGTTGGTGATCTTAAGTCTACACCTGAAATAGAAGTCACTGATAGTTTAAAAGAATCTTTAAAGGATAAAGTTAACATCGTTTTGGCAAACCCTCCCTTTGGAAAAACGAGTAGTGATGTGATTACCAATGATGAAAAAAAGGGTAAGCAAGTAGGCTATTTTTTCAGAAAAGATATATGGGTTACGACAAGTAATAAGCAGCTAGCTTTTCTCCAGCATATAGTTAGCATGTTAGTGTCCGAAGGAGGAAAAGCCGCTGTTGTTCTACCTGATAACGTACTTTTTGAGGGAGGAGCTGGAGAAAATATCCGTAAGCATTTGCTTCAAGAGGTAGATTTACATACAATTTTACGTCTCCCAACCGGAATCTTTTATGCCCAAGGCGTAAAAGCGAACGTTCTGTTTTTTGAAACTAAGAAAAAATCTAAGGCACCTTCCACTAAAGATGTTTGGATTTATGACTATCGAACGAATATTCACCATACTCCGAAAAAGAATCCTTTGCAATTTGAAAGTCTAAAGGATTTCGTCCTATGTTATAATCCTGAAAATAGAAAAAAGAGAATTGAAACATGGAGTGAAGAGAATCCCGAAGGTCGCTGGAGAAAATTCAGTAATGCAGATATAGTCTCGAGAGATAAAGCTAACATGGATATCTTTTGGTTAAAAGATGATAATCTTGTTGATTTAGATAACCTGCCCGAACCAGATGATTTAATCAACGATATCATTGAAAACATAGAAAGTGCCTTAGCAAACTTCAAAACAATAAGGGATTCAGTATCCTAGTAAAATAATCAATGGATAATGAGCAAAAAATAAGAAAATTTGAATCAGAGGTATTAGATGAAGCTCATGTTAACTACGCATTCTATCAATACTCTGAGGATATTGTCATCCCTCACTTGTTGCAAGTTTATGGAGATACAGAAAGACATAGAGATAACTTGACAGATAATGGGTATACTCCACATAATGTATCTGTTTACCTAAATAATATGATGCATGGAATCGGCCATTGTATAAGATGGATACTGCGACAAAGGGAACCAACATTCCTAGATATTTCTAATGAATCTCCCCGGCAGCTACAAGAGATGGCTGCCGATTTTTTGGGCTGGGGAACTGGCTACCATATGGTTGCACAAGAGTTTGTTACCTGGTCAAGAGGAATTAAAACCGCTATTCTGGATGAAAATAATAGGAGTGTTACATTTCTCAATCCTGATAGCTACGATTATTCCAGTGTCTATGATAAACAACTTTCGTATGCTGAGGAAATGCAGGCTACTTATCTTAGCTATCCACATGAGGAAATGGAGGAAGAATTTGAAGAATGGATAAAAGATATAGATTTTTCGGAACCTCCTCTTGCTAATCATATCGACTGGGGTAAAGGAAAAGATTCTAAATCTTATCCTTTACTGTATAGAAAAATGTGTGAAATATTGTTTCCTGAACTACAAGGAACCACTGAATTTGGTGGTTATAACCTGGAACAGCTTCGTCAATTTTATGCTTTGTTTTTTCTTAATTTTCATTTCATTCGCTGGACAGAAGCAGTCTTGGATTCCAAATCAGGAGAAAATCTTTCGTTTGGCTCGAACCCATTATATCTTAGTACTATGCAATTTTATAAGCTTGCATCAACGATTACGGGACTTACCCAAGACGTAGCTAAAGCGATAATATTGGATCTAACTTTCAATCCCAATAATTTTCACACCAGTGTTACTATTCAGCCATTTGTCCTTTCTTCAACAGGTACATATTATATTTTGCCGAACCTCTTTTCCCAGATAGAGCCATCACGAATGATTTTGGGAGCATTAAACAAAGGTTCTAAAAAGAAGATATATGACAAACTAATAAATTTTATTGAGAAGTTCAACCTCAATGAGCTTCACTCTTCAGTAAAAGATGTTGACTTTTGGACATCCTATTTGGAGAAGCTAATCAAATTCGATGGTAATCAAATTCATCCTGATCTTATTCTTATAGACGCTGTCGAGCAATGTGTTTGCGTAATAGACTATAAACACTTTATAGGGCCAATCACTGCTTCTGAGGTTGACTATAAAATGAATGAGCTAAAAAAAGGTGCTTTACAAGTTCAAAATTATATTGAAATATTAAAGACAATAGACAAAATTGGATTGACCAATATTGAAGGCTTTTCTGTAGTGGGATTACTGATTACTCATAAGCCTATGCCGGTACCGGTGTCCAATGAAATAGATGTTCCTATTACAGACATGGCTACATTTATACAGAGTGTAATATCTGTTCGTGATCGAAGTCGATGCATTAATGAATTGATGCAACTCATTACGGTTAATGAAAAACCGAAGAACATATTTACTGACTTTGAAACAGAAATCGCAGTTGGTGAATGGAAAATTATCCGTTCTCAACATAAAATAGCTCAATCTATATAACTATGTCAGAAAATGAGAACAATCCTAATGATTCAAGTTTAGATCGTACTAAGGATAAGGTAATTGTCGGCAATAATGCCCATACAATATATGAACATCTGAAATCTCTTGACAATGTCCCAAAACATAGACAAAGATGGATATGGGAATTAATGCAAAACGCCCAAGATGCTAATGCAACGGAAATAACTGTAACATTTGAAGATCGGACTGTAGCTTTTTCCCATAATGGGTTACCATTTTCAGAGGAAGATATCACACACTTAATTTTCCACGGTTCATCTAAGCCTGAGCTAATAGGGAAAAGAGGCAAATTTGGAACTGGATTTATGACCACCCATTTACTTTCAAAAAGGGTAAATATTAAAGGTGATATGGAGGATGGGAGGTCATTTGATTTCGAGCTGACCCGAGAGGCTACTAGTGACCCGGAAATGGCAATATCGCTTAATGCTTCATGGGATAATTTCAAAACATCCATTAAGCCAGAAAAGCGATTTGAAATTACCACATTTACTTACTTAGAATTAGAGCCAGTTGCAATTACTACAGTTGAAAATGTGTTAAAAAGTTTGCCACATTTGATGCCGTACGTACTGGTATTTTCAGGCCAGATCAACAAGGTTACCGTGCATTTTGAACAGCGTAAACTTGTATATTACAAAGGTGATGAAAACGGTGAGGATTCCGTAAAAACAATCATGTTCAAATCACCTGATATTATTGAGGCTGTCCCTTATAAAATGATTTTACATAGGTTTGATGACAACAAGGGTGAGATAGCAATTCCATTAGACATACTTGGAAAGATTGAAGAATTACCAGCAAATGTACCCAGACTGTTCATTACGTTTCCATTAATTGGAACAGATCAAGCTTTTCCTCTACCGTTCCTTATCAATAGTGAGGATTTTGAGCCGTCATCGGAAAGGGAAAAGCTGTGGCTTAGCGCTGATAGTAATACTCCGCAGACCGTTAAGAATAAGGATTTATTAAAAACTGCCTTTCAGGAATACATTATATTCTGCGGCAAAATCCTGGCACTGAAAATAGACAACATTCAACTTTTAGCGAATATAGGGCCCTTCAAACCTATAGAATGGTTAGATACTGCGTGGTACAAAATTCAGATGTCGGATCTTTTCTGCAAATTGGACGATATGCCTTTAATGTTAGTGTCAAAAAAAGATGCTGAAAAAATAACGGTATCCAAAGGTCGTATTCCTTTTTCTGAAACAGATGTACAGCATGATGCTGAAAAATCCTGGTCGTTATGTAATTACTTATTCCCTGAACAGATTCCAACTGAGGGACATGCTGAGTACTGGCAAAAAGTACTTAAGAATAGAATTTCCTACACTACCTCGTCAACACATCCATCTGCGTTTACGCTTAAAGATATTTGTTCCTTTTTAAATAACATAGAGGAAAACAAGATGTCAAACATATACGTCGAAGGGATTACTATTATATATTTCATTCAACTACTTATTGAATCATTAGAAAAGTATAATCTCGAAAAATATTGGAGTGAATACGCTATACTTCCTGATCAGAAAGATATTTTAAAGAAATCTGCGGGTTTGAACCAGGAACTATTGGGTAGTGCGCAGGAAATCGGAACACATCTTAAAAATATTTCCGAGGGACTGAATACTGCCGTGAGATCATCACTTCTAAAAGAAGAAATCTTGATAAGTTCTGAGGATCACAGATTGCCAAAATATGAAAAAGATACGCTTATAGCCACATTAGTATCTAATATCAAAAAAGCTGAAATCGAAAATATGTCTGATAACTTCCAGGGAGCAACTATTGATTTGTTGGAATGGCTATTGAACAATGAAAAATGGAATGAACTTCCAGGCTACCCTGTTAAGATGCAAACAGGGAAATGGGATAAATTACAGGCTGGGAAAGAACCGTTTCTATCTCCCGTATCATTATGGAAAATGAATTTTCAAAAGTATAATGAGTTATTTCCAGCCGATTTTATCTTACATGAGGATAATAGTAAAATTCTACAGGATACAACAATTCTACAGAAAGCTAATGATAAAAGCTGGCTATTAGCCTCACCATTATACAAAGTAGTTGATGAGCTTAATTCAAATGAAATCAGGCTGATGACTACTCGTAGAATCGATAAAGACAGACTTTCAAAACATGAGAATGTTGAATGGAAAATAACCTCTGCCATTGAATTTAGTAAAATTGCTTACTTCACATCTCCGAAGGATAAAAATATTATTGACAAGGCAAGGGCATCAAAATTAAGAACATCACAACTTCTTGAATTTATTACGGAGGTTTTGATATTAGAAGACGTCTATGGATTTAGGCGAAAGGAAATAACTGTTAGTAGTGGCGAAGCAGTCGAACAGGTAGGTATCTATCCTAGTTTTTGGCTTCGTGATGTTAAAAATAGAGATTGGGTTAAAGACCCTGGAAATAATGCCAATCGTCCTTCAGTAGAATCACTTTTGTCTTATTTCAGTTTTACAGAAGGAGAAAAAAATATATTATATCACTCTTTAGAAAACCCTGAAGTATCCCGCCTACTTCACTTTTTAGAAATTGGTGTTGGTGACTTATTGAGAAACATTAGGGCAGGAAATAATGAAGATGAAAGAATAAGTTGGGATCAATCTTACGTATCAATACTAATGAACAAATCTCTAACCCCTGAAAGAGTAAGAGGGTTGCTTGGGGATTCAGACTTCATCAAAGCATACGAAGATAAACTTATCATTGATAAGCAGCGGAAGATAAATCAAGATATTGGTACAGCTGTAGAGGAAGCTTTTGAAAAAGCTTTTGAAAACCTGTCTGGTTACAAAGTGAAACGTGAGCCAATAGGAAGTGATTACATTGTAGAGTGCGATTCCCCACACTATTTGCTATTAAACAAGGATGATAAGAATAAGTTTATTATTGAAATTAAGTCTTCCCGATCAACAGAAGTCAGGATGACACAAAGACAAGGAACTGTGGCGAATGAAAAAAAAGAAAATTATATATTATGTGTCGTACCTCTTTACAGTGAAAATATTGATGCTGATACTATTGTTAAAAATGCCAGATTTGTCATCAATATCGCAGCATTATTAAGTAACAAAGTCGAGAGGGTTAAACAAATTACCAACTTACAATCTGAAATGGTAACTGGCATAAATTCTGATGGAATCTGGACTTCTATAGAAGGCACTAACATAAGATATGTAATTGGCCAACAAAACTGGGATCTTGCGAAACCTACAGTTCTTGATTTCCCAACGTTCATTAAAGGATTTCAAGAAACGGAGACTTTTTAAACTGATATCTGATATAAGTAATAATCTGCAATAAGAGATTCTTTTACTCCCGTATTGCAGACGAGAACTCATTTATGCAGCAATTAATTCACAGAGTAGCTTTAAATCTTCTAATAAATGGTTCGAGTTTTGTACCATAAGGTTCACTATTAACAGCAACAGATTAGTTTTTATGCTGGATCAATCCCTATATAAAGATAAATTCGTTTTTTTTATCTAAATTGTATAGCGAAATTCTAACCTATCTCAATCATGGCGACTACAGTTAACGCGGCTTTTACTGAATTTATGACAGACTATGTTCGCCTCGATAATGGACGTAACGAAGTTGCGAAAAAAAGTAAAACTAATCTAATAGAGCAGGTTAATAAATTTCCTAACGATGGTAAATTTCCTCGTTATTATGACACGGTAAGCATCGAATACGGTTCTTACTCCAGACGAACAAAAATTCGACCGCTAGACGACATTGATATGATGTTTATATTGCATGCGGAGGGTGGTCAACTTAACTCGCGTTTCGACGGAAGCTTTGATATTACTCTTCCACCTAACGTTCCAAGCAACCTCAGCGGTCTTTGTTTTGACAACAGCTTTATCTTGAACTCGCGTAAGGTGATTAATAAATTCATTGAGTATCTAGGTAATTTAACGGACTATGAAAAGGCGGATATAAAGCGAAATCAGGAGGCAGCCACATTGAAGCTTAAATCATATGAGTGGGTTTATGACATTGTCCCTTCCTTTATTACCAATAAGGAAACGCTGGGTGAATACTTTATGATTCCAGATGGAAATGGGCACTGGAAGAAAACCGATCCTCGAATCGATAAAGAACGCACCATTAACATTAATAGCAAACAGAAAGTTTCTGTGTTAGACATCGTCAGGATTATGAAGTACTGGACCGCAAGGCCTACCATGCCAACCATGTCATCTTATCTGCTTGAAAATATCATTTTAAATTATTATGATACTAATGAAAGCAGCACAGTATATATTGATATGGAATTGCCTAACATATTTGCACTTATTTATAACCAGATCCACCAACGGATTAACGACCCTAAAGGATTTCAAGGTGATATCAACACGTTGAACTGGAATGATCGCAATTCAATCCAACAGCGGGCAGAGCTGGATTATAACCGTGCAGTTGAAGCCCGTAAATTCGAAAACGAGGGTAATCATAAGTCTTCAATAAGTAAATGGAGCGAAATATTCGGCCCTAATTTTCCCCCTCATACTGCATAAGCCATGAATAACATCAAGACTTCACAAGACAAGCCTGAAAATCTGAGGCTCATGGCTGCACAACGAGTTGCCTATCAGAAAGCGAAAAATAGCTTCGGTAAACAAATCATCTTTACGGTGATATTTGCAGTTCTATTCAATTTTATCCGATTGATTCCCAAAGATAAAATCGAAACCTTTTTGCCGTATATCGTACTTTTTTCCGTGACTATTTCTTTAGCAGATGTGCTATATTTCCTAGGCCGGATATCGAAGCTGAGAACTAACGGTGCTAAAATACAGGAAGAGTTTGATTGCAATGTCTACGAACTTGTCTGGAACAAAGTCAACAGCGGCAGCAAGGCAGATAAAACTTTTATTAATAATCAAGTCAAAGCTTATAGGCCGAATCCTAAAAGTCCGATAGAAAACTGGTATGATATTGATTTGGAGGGTTTGTCTCAGGAAAGAGCCATTTTACTTTGTCAGGAAACTAATCTTTGGTATGATGCTAACCTTAGGACTAAATTCATAAAACAGATTAAATATGTCTTAGCAAGTCTAATTGCTATATCGGTATTGATTGGTGTGTTTTCGAATCTCCCGTTAGGTTTATTTATTTTGTATATGGTTGCGCCGTTGCTTCCCGCGATTGTACTCACTATTAAGATTTACAAGGAAAATGAAAAGTCGGTCTCGCTTTCGGAGGAACTAAAGAAAGAAGTATTTGATTTGAAGGATCAGCCTCAAGACCCCTCTAAAAACCAATTAAGGCAAATCCAAGATAAGATATTTTGTAATAGAAAAGATGGTCCGTTAGTACCAGAACATTTCTATAGAAAGGCACGACCAGATCTCGAAGAAGGCATGAAAATAAATGCATCTACTTAATGATTAAGTAGATAATCTTTACATGTTCTGATTCACCTAAATTGAATGTCTCCTCATCTCACATATGTCTCTTTAGAGTACACGAACCATCCAAATCAGCTAATTTTTAAGCTCTCAAAAAAGGTCAAAATGGGTATTAGGTGTTCGACTGTGATCCCTCCCAGTCCACTGAGACAAACAACTCCACTGGAAGACAGTGGAGTTGTTTTTTTATATATAACTTACTCATAGTTTATTTTCTTTTTAAAAAAAAGACTATCTTTTCGCGATATTTTTTATAAATGAAATCAAATAATTTATGGTTTACGGCAGATCACCACTTTGGTCACAAAAATGTTATTGAATTTTCTAAACGTCCATTTCAAAACGTCGATGAAATGAATTTAGAAATGATTCGTCGATGGAACGAGAAAATAGGCGTAGAAGATACTGTTTACCACTTGGGCGATTTTGGTCTTATTTCATCAGGTAAACTCCGAAAGATTAGGGAACAATTAAATGGTAAAATCCACCTTATCATAGGAAATCACGAAAGCTCTGCGCTTGAAATTTCTGATTGTTTTGAATCAATCCAACCTTACCTTGAGTTAACAATTGAAGACAACGATGCATTTAAGGGTCAACGCTTCATAGTTCTATTGCATTATGCAATGAAAGTATGGAATGCGAGCCATTATGGAACTTGGCATTTGTACGGCCATACACATGGCGAATTGCCAGATGACAAAACTAGCTTATCTTTTGATGTTGGAGTAGACTGCCATGATTTCTATCCTCTCTCTTATAACGAGGTAAAAGACATTATGTCCCAAAAGAAGTGGACGCCACCCTTTGAACCGAGGAATAAATAACTTTCAGTTTAAATGATTAGCCGAATAGCTCAGTTTAATTAACCATTTAAAACTGTGTTACTACTTTTGATTTACGAACTTTAAGTATAATTTAATTTTCAGAAAACGACAAAACAATAGTATTTGATAAAAATCCCATTCACTCCACGCAAAACGGTTTAAGGGATACTTTTCAAAGCTACCAAAAAAATACGTCTTGAAAAGACTCTAAGCCTGCAAATATTAATATTTTCAGGCTTTTTTATTCCAGCGTGTTTCGTCAAAGTTTTTAAGAAAGCCAAAAGTCTCTTTGGCAAAATGTATAAAATACATGAAAAGCACGTTAACGACCAGATTTGAATACGGCCGACTTACATAAACCTTATCATTAAAAAGGTAGAAAATTATTCCATAATCGCCATAAGTTAAGTTCCTACAGAGAATAATATTTTATCAAAAAATTAGCACTTGTTAAGACGGAAATATCGTTACTTTATACAAAATCAATCAAAAATCATCAACAAAACAGCAAATATTATGACATTTAAAACCTTATTGTTAGTCACAGCAATGGCAGGAGGATTACTAACGGCTACCTCATGCTCCTATTTTGAAAGTGGAAAAAACCGCGAAAAAGGAACGCCAATAAAATCGTCAAAAACAGAAGTACAGAAAATTTTAACTGACAAAGAGACCAACGAAGGGAAGCGTTTTTCTATTATAGGCTATTTGAGTTATTCGCCGGGAATAACAGTTTACGTTAACAGGCCTCAAACGGTATATGTAAATACTTTACCTAACGATGAGGGAGAAACCATTACCCCCATAGCGATGGCCTGGGTACAAGATGGTCATAATAGCGTTTTTGTTCCCGAAGATGCAGGGCGCGGATCCGATAAAACTATATTTTATGATAATGAAGGCAAAACACTTACAACTAATGACAAGGTAGAAGTTTCATTTGAGGTTGGAAAAACGTCAATTTACCCTTTTGAAGTAAGAATCGACAAAGTGAATTAATAAAGAACAGGTTTGCAATTAAATGTATTGTTGATTTGTAACTACATTCAATTCGGATCTGTTTTTCGTTCTTTTTGAATAATTACTAAAAAAGCATTGTTATGGACATTAAAAGTAAACTCAGTACAAATCCTTTACATTACGTGTATGCACTGGTATGGTTCGGAATATTCGCATTTTTCGCCTTTTACGTATTCTCCGGAAAAATATTTGAGCCGGATAGCAACGGAAAGATACATATTGTTGCTATTCTGGTAGCCTGGGTAGTAGAATATCTAACGCAGGTAGGTACCGGTATACTAATTTTGCTGATCGGACTGTTTATAGCCTCCAAGACGGTATTAAAAAGCAAGGATAAGGAATATGCAGATTAATTATCTGATACTGTCGTTTACCGGCCTATTCCTTATCGGAACGATAGTGCATTACAAATATGCGCGTGCAAAGGGCCTGGTGTTCCGGTACAAACCAATAACATTATTGATTCTACTAGCGTTATTTTTGCTTTCGCTGTATGGCATCATCGCTAAAAAGCCATACAACGAAATCTTACCCTTTATACGCTGAGTTATCAAAAAGGTGAGTATTAGATTTGTAGTAAACAATAGCGAACCTTCATAAATTACATGAAACTACCAAGATACATCAGGCTCAGCTCATTAAATCACCAATAGGTGATTTTTTTGTATCTTGCCATCTGGTTATGAGACAAAGTTATCGATAATTACCAACCGTTTTTCACCTTCAATTATACAAATCATTATGAAATGTTCACATCTGGTTTTCTTTATTTTGATAACTGCCACTTGCTTATCCCAGCAAAAGCTGCCCATTATAAAAGCCACGTCAGAAACAGCAGTCATAATAGAAGATGGACAGCCTGTTAGTAATTGGAATTTGAGTCCTCAAACAAAAATTGACGTATACACTACCAATAAACTTACTAAGCCTACCTATGTAAAACTTCGAACTGATATAGATTCTATCAGTTTAAGTATTGAGCCAGGTCAGTATAAAGATTTTATTGTTTTACTCAACAATAAAGACACTTGCTATACCAGGTTTCAGAGTCCTGCCGTAAAAAACTTCGGCATGCAGTCCCCTGCCCTACATGATACGATTCCGTTTATCATAAATAAACAAAATACAATATACGTAAAGGCAATATTCAACAATACGGACACATTAAATTTAAATTTTGACACAGGAACCACCGAACTGGTACTGACTAACAAGACTTTAGAAAACAAAATTTTACCTGAAATAAAACTATACAACACGCCTTACGAACTTAAAATAGGCAACAGGATATACAGTACCAAAATTTATGATGCAGAACTCACAGGACATGATACCGACGGGAGGTTTGGATGGGATTTATTTGACGGGATGATAGTGGAGCTCAATTATGATAAAAACATAATGATAGTACATTCAAAGATGCCCAATGGGATAAAGAACAACAACAGTTATACAAAACTGGATATCAAATACTTTAGCAGTATATTCTTTGTAGAGGGTACCATAGCACAAAGTGGTATTAAAAATAAAGACTGGTTTCTTTTTGACACGGGATATCAAAGAACAACAATGCTGGACAACGACCTGTTGAACAAGAACAAATTCCCTGTCTATAAAATGAAGGAAATTAGTAAAGTGGTTATGCGTGGTGCAACCGGAAACGAGGTGCCTGTAATAACATCTAATCTTGAAGCACTCACAATTGGAAAGTTTACCCTTAAGAA
>Ga0265798_10002596_pt1 | contig 26497 bp, 30 predicted proteins | sample P3T30metagenome_FD_192430 | JGI IMG/M metagenome (GOLD analysis project Ga0265798, IMG submission 192430) | Plant litter microbial communities from East Loma Ridge, Irvine, California - P3 T30 | ecosystem: Environmental > Terrestrial > Plant litter > Unclassified | place: USA: California...
CACCTTCGTCGGCAATTGTGTGTCGTACTTGTAAGACTCGAAGCGCTTGAACTTCTTCTCCACGGTACCGTTCATGCTGCCGGCATCCTCAGCGTACAGCTCGGCGCCTTCCCTTTGCTTCTTCTCGTGCAGCTCCTTCTGATGCTCACGACGGGCAATTTCTTTCGCTTCGTTTTGAGTAGTGCCGCCTTGTCCTCTGAGCCTAGTCTTCTGAATGTTTGACTGCGCAACGGCTCCAACACGGGAGTCTTTCTTCGGCTTTGCGGGTTTCTTCTTCTCCTCCTCTTCGTCGTCGTTGAAGAAGAACGAGGTGCTCTCCATGTCCGAAGCCGCCTTCTTTGTGAAGACAAATGGCTCGCCGCTTCCAACACCAGCAGCGTTGACTCGGATTGTGTCACTTAGCATCATGGCGTACTTGGCGTCGCGCTTCTTGTCTTGAGGGCTTGGGTTCTCGACGTCAGAGAAGCCAGTCGTGACAGTGAGGGTCATGCCATCCTTGAGCGTGCGCGCATTCTTCGCGTTCAGGATCATAGTGGGATCTCTAGCCTCGATACCAATGCCTCCTCCAACATTCTTGACGAATTTCTCGACAAGCTCAGGCTTCTTCGCCTTGATCACGGAGATGGCCTTGGTGTACGCATTCTTTGCGGGTGCGCCATCCTTGAGCTCCTTGATAACAGCCTCGTGGACGTTCAGAAGCAGCTTGTATGTGCTCTCCTGAGACTTGTTGGGGTCCACAAGATATGTTCTGGCGACCATAGAGGCGTAGGTCTGGTAACGCAAGCCGAGAGCTGCGATAATGACACCGGGGTGCAGATTGCTGTCGTCCGGGTCTGTAGCAAGCTTCAGATCGTAATTACCTCCGCTCATGACAGTCGGGCTGATACTCCAGTCCAGCTGCACCGGATCGAAGTCTGCAGCCTTCATTTGACGGAAGAACTTGTCGTCATCGATCTTGTTGGCAATCTTGTCGGAGAGTGCTCGGTGGGAGATCTTCTTGTCCTGGTCCAGAATGTCGGACATTTGGTCGACAAAGTAGTTGGTCATGACGTGTGAGGTAGCATGCGATGCGTTTCTGACTGAGCGCAGCTCGTTCTCATCTTTCACGCTCATGGCAGCGGACAGCGCAGGGCTGATGTCCACCTCTTCGACATCCTTGCTGATCTCTCCAAATGCCGACTTCCACTCTTGTACGAAGGGTCCTCCCGAAAGCTCTTTCGTGATGACTCCCACCTTCTTTCCCGCGCTCTTGATGATCTCCAGGCAGCGCTCGAACTGCTTCTGGTTCTCTGCAGCATCCTTCCCTCGGATGAAGATCTCCACTGGAGTCTTGCCATCCTTAAGTGGCTCCAAGTATGCGGCCTTCTTCTTTGTGGTGATGATGTAAATGCCCTCGAGCGTGATTACGAAGAGCGTCGCTGGGAACTCGTAGCCAAGCAGCCAGAACTGGAGCGCGTTTGCCTTGTGGAATCCCGCGGCCTCATCGGTCTTGCCCATGACGATGGCAATGCTTCCAGCATCGCCGAAGATGTGGTTTCCAGATCGCTTGTCCGCCTTCCATTGTGTGATGAGGCCAGAGAGGCGGTTGTGAAAGGTTGCCTTGTCGATGCTCACTTCGTCCGCCATCTTGGGCGCAGGACGCCGGTGGATCTGTCGCGGTGTGGCAAGTGCTGAATGAGTGTCGATGCAGAGATGATTGAGGTCACTGTAGGGTTGAGAGTATATGCGTTGCGATGTTGATGTCGGTGTTGTGGACAGAGAGGCAGAGAGGAGGGTGGGTGCTTAAAGATTAAGGTAAAGCTAAGAGCTGCGATCGCGTGTCGCGCGTCGAGTCGGCACGGCTTATGTAAAGTGGAAGGAGCCTTGCCTCAGGCACCAGCCAATAACTATCTCAGCGGTTTTGGCGCGTGACAAGATCAAGAGGACATACTTTACATTACATTACATGACGAGGTCGATCACTCACAGAGTCCCTCTTCTTCAGCATACGTAGCTGTGATGGCTCGCGATTCCTGAGAGCGATCTTAACATTTCATATAGCATGAATCTCGACGATGAACTACTGCCAGGGCTTCGAGATAGCCTCGATTCCAAGCCTCACAAGAAGAAGAAGAAAGATGCGGCTACTGGTGCATACGCGGCTGGTGTGAGAGCATTATCTGCAAGAATGTTGACATTCTACTTTCGCGCTCCAGTCAAAGCATTCTTTCGTACCCGAGTTGAGTAAGACATTACTAGAGACACCAACCTATTCCATCCGAGTCCCTGACATTTCCGTAGTTATATGGTATTTTGGCCTACTAAGCAATACTACATGTACCTCTACACTTCTAACTTAGCATCCAGGGATATGTCCGAGCTATCAATCCAAGCGTCCAGGCCGGAGAACGCTGGTCCTGGAGGATGACCTCTCCGGCCCTGCTTGCACATGCCGTCAAGCACCATGGATGGTCATTCATCCCTAATCAGGTCCTCCCTCCCATGGTTGCAAACACTATGGTTGGGGCAGTTCTCTATGCTGGATACTTGCAGACTCTTGCCACAATCCACGAACCTTCTGCACTCAGTACCAAGAGAGTCTATCCGCCGCCCTCCTTTGGAATTACATTTTCGGCAGGCTTCATTGCCGGCTCTTTGCAAAGTGTGCTAGCAGCACCAGTCGACGCTTTGCAAGTTCGATTCCAAGCCACCGAGCTGATGCAGGGCAAATATAAGCACATGTGGCAATACGCTTACATGAAGACGCGAGAGATTGGCGCTCGCGGTGTGTTTGCCGGGTGGTCACTTTCGTTCTTGAAAGACTCCTTTGGCTATGGGTTCTTCTTTGGCATCTTTGAATACGTCAAGGCACAAGCATTCTATTCCTTCGTCAGCAACTACTATGGAGAATACGGGAACTTGTCCTCTTCACAACAAGCACACATCGACCGACAGGCAGGACTCACAGGCAATCCCCTGATCAAGCCTCACTACATGCTCGAGCCTAGTTTCATCGCACTCGCCGGTGTTGCAGCTTCTCTTGCGCAACAAACCATCTCACATCCCCTCAGTCGGGTCCAGGATATCCACTATGGCCGTCTCGAGTACATCGACGCGCACCAGTACACCAAATCCCATGCTACGAAGAAACAAGCCCTCAGTCTGTACGCTAGCGCTTACACAAAGACTTGGAAGCAGGTGAAAGTGCTGGCGCGGCGCGAAGGTGGGCTGCGGCGGTGGCTCTACAGAGACTTTTTCCTCTCGACCGCAAGACAAGTGCCTAGCACGAGTATTGGCTTGATCGTCTTCGAAGTTGTGCGCCGCAAGTACTCCACAGACGAAGACGTCGTCAAAATCGAGAAGGACGGATACGACATTCTATTGTCCTAGCATAGGTGTCACGATCAGCGCGTCACGACCGATCGCAGCGCGGCCCAATCAGTCAGCCGTCACTCTCGCTCTGATTTCTTGGAAAGCAGTGATAGAGATTCCGATCTCCTCGGACCGCCAACCCACCGAACTACCGAGCACCAGCAGATGATCTAAAAGCCCTTCTAAAAGCCAGTAGCAACTTTTTTGCTCGCCACAGGCGGGTTTTACCCGCAGTCATCTACATGCTCGATCATCTACCGAGGGTATGGATCAACTGCCCGCTGAAGTCAGCCAGGCCTTGTACCCAGATCTTCATCGGATAACGCTGATCTCAGCTCGTTCACGCGTACCATTCCACAAATGGAGACATTCCACTCAGCGTCTACGATTGGTACACAACTTGCCAACGCTGTACATATACAAGCATATATAGATCTATACAGAGGCCATCCTCAAAAACGACTACCCAAAGGAGTCATATCAAACTTACTCTTCATCGTCGTCGACTTTCACGGTTTGACGTATATCACCCTCAGCTGACGCCGGCAGCCACCGCCCATGACCACCAACCAGATCCATCCCAGATGCCCATGTATCCAACCGCCCTTGATACCCACAGCGTAAAGACTAGTCATTCCCACCGGCGCCACCGCTCTCAGCCCGCTGTTGACAGTCAGCGCCACAGCATTCAGAGTAGCAAGCGTTTCCGGACTCGGGGCAACGTCGTTCAAGCAAAGCTGCACACAAGCGAAAGACATTGCGATTCCGGAGCCGAAGAAAACGCAAATAGCACCCAGTGTCCAGAAAGCGGCACGGAAATCCGCCCGCAGCAGCTCGTTTGCTATCGGGTAGCAGGCCATTTCGATGGGCCAGGCGATGCAGCAAGCTCGCAGTACGGAGCCAGTGCTTGTCTTGCGCTGCAGGTACGGAAAGGCGAGGATCATCCAAATTGCTTGGCTGGCGCCGGCGAGGGTTAGGGCCAGGGAGATTTGTTTGACTGAGAACCCGAAGCCGCCGAGGTGAACGGAGGTGTACAGGGCGACTGGTTGGACTGGTTGTGTAAGAGGTCAGTGTGAGTGGCGGTTAAGGAGGTTATTGGAAAGTCGAAACGCACCAGCTGTGTAAGCGAGGGCTTGCAGCATCACATGGCTGTATATGTATAATACGATGCCGATGCCTGGTGCTTTCAGCAGTTCCCAAGTTGTCATCTCTGGTTCTTCTTGGCCATTTTCGCGCACGGTCTTGGTCGGTAGTGTCTGACTCGATGTTAGGCGCGATTTGGCTGAAGGGACATGGATCAAGGCTCACCTCATTCAAGCATATAGAGCTCAAGATTGCCGTGCTGAGGCAAAAAGCGCCAGAGACGAAGCCTGGTAGAGCGTAAGGGTACTCTTTGAAGAACGCAATGTTTTCGAAGAACGAATATTGCGACGCAGGTTTGGCGAGGATACCGCCTGTGGTGCTCATCAAGTCAGCCAAATATCTGCAACAGCGGCATATACCTTCTGAACTTGGACAACTTACCAAATGCTGGGCCCATGAGAAGTCCCAGATTCCTGCTCGCAGAATCAGTGGACTGGCAATCAATTCGAGCCTGGAACTAGAGACATGCTTACCTGGCAAACATGAACCATCCAAAAGCCTTCGCCTGAGTCGCTTTCGTACAATTTTCACTCAACATAGTGCGAATGGTCACAGAGCTTCCCGCAAATAAGCCCGCGAGACATCTGAAGACGATCATTTGCCACAGCGTCGCGCTGATGCCAAAAAGCGCAGACGCAGCCGCGATGCCAGACAGCGAAAAGACCAGGACTGGTTTCCGGCCGAGGCGATTCGCAATGCGACCGTAGAAAATGATGAGAAGCATTTGAACGAGCGAGAAGAGTGATTCGATCAGACCCGTCCAGAAGCCAACGTTTTCCGGTTGTTGATGGCCGACGCGTTCGACCATTTCATTGATGTAAGGAAAGATGATGAAGAAGGCGACCGGCTCGACGATACTGGCATAGCACAAGATGAGGATTTGGTATCGGGGGAATGGCTTCTCTTCGTTCGTAGCTTGGTCAGGATGGGGCGAAGAGGCTTCCGGTGCTCGTGGTGATCCTGCGACATGGCCATTGAGAGAGTTGGTCGAGGTCGCCTTGGTATCATGACCATCTCCGAGCGAAGTGTCTAGCAGAGGAGTTGTTTCGGCGGCCACTCTCTCCTCGGATAGGGTCCTTCCAGTATTCTTGCTTGCAACCATCACCGAGGTTCCTGAGGTTGAAGAGAACGATTAACATGTAAGATGTGAGAGACTAGAAATTGACAGCAATTTAACCCGGTAATCCTAAATGGCGGATCAAGCTAAAGATCCCACACAGCGACGGTGGCTTCCGTATTCTCGTTGATCATGATTCGTAGTCTTGAGTTATTATTTCACCTTCCTTGTTCATGCCTCCAGTGTGTAGATAAGGGTCTCGCTTACGTAATGTCCACCCGCTCAGATCGCTTTAGATCGCGAAATTTATGGACCAGCCTTACATCAACACCGACATTCGCTACACCGAATACCGACACAAACCTTACAACATGTCGGAAGACGCCAGTGCCGCCGCAATCTCGCGAAAGGAGAAGCGCGCCCAGCGTGACGCAGAGCGCGCAAACAAGTTCCAGAAAAAGAAGAATAAGAAGCCCGAGCCCGCCGAACCAGAGCCTGTGCCGAAGGAGGATGGACCCGAAGATCAAGATGAGCCGCAGAAGGACACAGTAGTCTCTGAAGTTACGGCGCCTGTCGCCTCAGAGTCGAAGAAGCGCAAGCGATCGCAAAAAGACACCCCGGCCGAGGGTCAGCAAGAAGAGACGAAAACAGCCGCACCCGCACCCAAAAAGCGAAAGGCTAAACCCGTCGGAGAAGAGGGAGAAAAGCAACCACCTGCCAACCAACGCTTCATCGTCTTCGTCGGCAACCTCCCCTACAGCACCACAGACGACTCTCTCAAAGAGCACTTCAAGAGCTTGCAGCCATTCACCCTCCGCCACCGCACAGATCCAGCTACCAAGAAGAGCAAAGGTTTCGCATTCTTAGAATTCGAAGGCTACGACCGCATGAAGACCGCCTTGAAGCTCTTCCACCACTCGTACTTTGACCCTGAGGCACCAGAAGGTCTCAAGGGCGTAGAGCCGGAGCCACAGCCACGAAGCTTTGGGCGCGGGCCTAAGCCGAAGAAGCCAACAGGAAGGAAAATCAACGTCGAACTCACGGCTGGCGGCGGTGGTGGAAAGGACAACCGCAAGGAAAAGATCCGGGTGAAGAACGTCAGGTTAGAGGAACAAAGAGAACGAAGAATCGAGTATGAGCGGAAGGAGAAGGAAAGGCAGGAGCGGAAAGAAGGAAAACAGAAGGGCAGTGACGCTTCCTATTCAAAGGCAGCCAGGCCCGGTGCTGCAGAGACAGAGGGCATACATCCCAGTCGTCTCGCGAACATGCGGTGATGTGGGTATTCAGCTCGATAGGGTTCCACAACTTTTGTATTCTTTGATATGCGCTTTAATCACGCGCTTTCTTACTTCGACAACATAGTAGTGTTTGCATGTTCATATTTAGCGAGTCGTCGCCAGTCATTATTGTACAGTGTCGCTCTCTCGCTGTACCACAACCTCCACGCGCCGTCAAATGCTTCCAGAATGTTGTTACATGAGTTTTAGTTCATTTCGCCATCGCCAAGTTAGTCCCACCTGAATAATTGTCAGCTACCACTTCTCATAACAGTTCGGATGTACTCAATATACCCATGTTCTGTCTGCCTGACAATGCCACCGCGGTTTCCGGTTTGCTTTCCGGTCTTGCCACCCTCGACGACTAATCGGTCGAGCTGGAAGAACTGTGAAACGACTGTTTGTCTCTGTGGGAGCGAAGGATGTCAGCATAACACCCTCGTCTCTGCGCGCCCATCATCCCATGCGCAGTCTAGTCTGCTCCTCCCACGAACAAGACATGTCCGCCTTAACCAGGAGTACCCACCTTCAACGCCTGCAGTTCCTTCAGGCCCTTCTGCATCAGCTCCTGTACTTTGCGCTCGTCCTTCTCGACACTGGCCTCCCTGAAAGCGTCTCTTGTCCTTCTCTTGGCATACTCGCGGAAGTTGTAGGCGGCAAATTGGCTGCTCTGGCGCATGAGGGAACGGAAGAGTGACCGGGCCTCGTAGGCCGTGGCGTTCGTGGCCATCGTCGGTAGGATATGCGCTTTCGGTCGAGTTGATTACAGAAAGGGTCGGTCCTCAAATCGGGATGAGGGGGATTTGTCTAAAGTGTTGGGTTAATCGTGGGAGTTGTTAGAGACTGTGGATGTCTGGTGGATGTGGCCCGTATCAATCTGAGAGTCGGCTATGTCACGGAAATCTATAGATGGTCCAAGCGCCAATCGCGACCTCACATCCTCTTCGCGCTCGACGCGTGCTCTGCCGCTTGGACAAGGTATTACTCGAATCATAATTATCATCTCCAACATTGTTCTTCTAGCCTGCGTCGCATAGAATCGACGGACTCTCTCGACGCATGTCTTTTTAAAGAAAAGGACTTATCAGCAGCCCCTTCGCTTCCTGCGGCGCATTACCTTATTGTTCACGCCTCCATTCCGATAACATGGCTGCGGTATGTCATCATATATCCGGCGCCCCTTTCACACTTTACTCCCACCTTGATTTGTTCGCGTATATGAACATTGCCAGTTGCCGGATGGCAATGTTTGAAAGCAGATCATTTGGTCGAATCACCGAGTTATCGTTCAGACGCATCAGATATAACTCCAAAATTACAAGCACTGATGACTGAACGAATAGTACCGACCTCCTGGCCGTTCTGGTCGATCTGGTCGCTCCCAGGCGGACAACGACATCTTCGAAGGTCTTCCCGTGAAGCAATGGTCTACCATGCCTAGCCGTGTGTCCCTAGCACCGCCACCCTCCGAAACCGATGTCGAGAAGGCTCAGGATAAATGGGCAGACCCTGCGATGCCCGAGAACTCTCAACTGTTGCTCCCTCACACCCAACAGCTGTTGCGCATCGCCCGTAGTGGCAGGTACGGCACCAAGCGCAAAATCGCGCCAGATGTCGAGACCGACGGCGACGAATTCAATACTCGCGAAGAAGAAGGTCTTGCGGACGACACTTTGTCAAAGCCAGCCCATACTGAAGAAAAAGGCTTTGTCGCACGAAAGTGGCGACAAGTACCCGAGTCTGCTCTCGTTCCGGAACATCTGCACTGGGAATTTCTGGCCAAGCGCCGAAAAGGCTTGCCTAACTTCTATCATGGTGCTGTGACAGAAATATCTACAAGCGGTATTCCTCAAATTGCCAAACGGAAAACGCGTGTGCAAAAAGTCTTGGATCCGGCGACCGGCGAGAGTGTGATTTATGAGGTCCTAGCGCTCGAGGGCCAAGTTCTCGAGAACGAACTGCCTGCCGAGTCACAAATGCAAGCCAAGGTTCTGGAGCCAGGCACCACGATTGAAGGACTTGGAACTGCAAACGAGGAAGGATTGATCAGCTTGGTTCCCGCCAACCCAACTGCTCCGTCGCGGCGTAGCAGGCCGCCTCCCAAGAAGAAGGGTGGTCCTGGAAGAGGCAAGAAAAGGGTTACTTTCACTAATCCTGATGGTAGCACCTACACTACCATTGTTCCGAATGCCACAAAGATCGTGCCGCAGCCCGGACAGACAGTCAAGCATGTCGCGAAGGGAGAAGACGCGGACAAAGATGTTGCAATGGGAGAGGCGCCAAGGCAGACGAACGAAGGCGGAGAAGGTGGCGAGCAAGAAGATGAAGGTGACGACGACGATGAGGGAGATGAAGGTGACGACGATGATGACGAAGATCGGGAAGACGGAGAAATCCCAGATAATGACGCTGAGATTGCTGCTTCACCTGTGAAGAAAGCTACTCCTGCCGAGCCCGAGCCTGTCGATCCGATGCCCGTCACATCCACATCCGCCGACATCATGCCTGTTGTTGAGTCAGCACCTGGCAATGCAGCTGAGACTGGCAATGCACAGGATCAGCCTCCGATGGAAGAAGACAAGCCCGATGCAGATGTGGAGATGCAAGATCGACCTGCAGACGATGAGTACGAACCGAAACTCGCAGAGCCGGAGCTGAAGCCAGAGCCGCAACCTGAATCCGTGCCGGACTCAGAGTCGATACCACAACCACAGCCAACATCGGAGCCAGTGTCGCTTGAGCAGCCACAGACAACATCAGAACCACAGTCAGAGCCAGAGCCAAAGGCCCAGATACACTCGGACAACGCCGTCCCTGAAGTAGAGGCAAAATTGGATGTGAAGCCAGGCTCGGAGAACGGGAGCACAGATGTGGACGAGGCGGCCATGAACGACGCTATGGACACCGACCCTGTAGAGGCACCTGTGCCAAAAGAGGAAGCCGCATCTCAACCGGAGCAGCAAGATCAATCTACAATCGACGAGTCAATAGCGCCTCCAACGGACATCGACCAGCCCGCCATAACCGCAGAGGTCGAGCCATCGCCCAAAGAGCCCGAAGGCGTCCATGGCGCCACTGAAGAACCGTCGGGTGAAAGTGGTCCGGTCGAGGTCGTCGAGGCAATCAAAGTCGTCGAGGAACCAGACGTTACCGAGGGAGGAAATGTCGTCGAGACAGCAGAGGTTGCCGAGGCTACCAAGCCAGAGGCGCACGCGCAGCAGAACATGACAGAAACTGTAGAGGACCCGGTTCAAGAACCGTCAGTGCAAACACTTGAAGATGGGGAGGACTTGTTAGGGAGCTTGGAGAAATCTCTCGGGAGTTGATGTCGAGAACATTCGATGTTTCTCGCTTGCGAGCAGCAACGTCGACGTTCTGTGTATTCCTGTATTGTTCTGGACACCGCCGATTGTTAGTTTCTATTGGACGATATCATCAGATGCTAGCGCTCTGTCAACTGGTGTCGCTCGTTGGATTTCAGTGTCAGCCGTAGGTATATATCGATACAATTTGCGAATCACTGTGATGCGCTGGCTTTTGACATGTTGCAGATCTACATGTAAATACCAGCCATCAGCCCTAATAGGTACTGTATATAACTAAACAAGGCCTCCAGCTTTGAGCAATCACACTCTTGGCGTGAAACGTCATCCTCCAATGCAATCTCACATGGAAGCTCTACGCGTATGTACCTATGCATCAGTCCTCAGTCATCAACCGTGTATGTTAAAACAATCGATCAATCTCCAAATCGATTCCCCGAAGTGCCTCAACAAAAGATGACAGAACACACTCTCAAGACAATCTGCTACGACGCCCAAACCCAAAGCTTCGTGCACAAGTCAACGCACAAGACTTTGGGTCCCAACGACGTACTGATCCGAACAACACATAGCGGGCTGTGCACAACAGACGTACACGCCAAAGACAAAGGCTGCGGCCTAGGCCACGAAGGAGTCGGCCACGTTGAAGCCGTCGGGAACGGAGTGTCAAACCTCAAGGTCGGCGAGCGAGTCGGATGGGGCTGGTTGCATTCGGTGGGCATTTCTTTCCATTTCCCCTCCTCTCTTCTAGATCTAATAATGATCCAGTCATGTGGCCATTGTACCACGTGCGCATCAGGGTACCGCCAATACTGCTCCGAAGCTCGCGGGTTCGCTTTTTCGGACACCGACCAAGGAGCTTTCGGCGACTATCGTGTCATCGATTCTGCTTTTGCGTATCCGATCCCGCAGTCCATCAAGAGCATCCACGCGGGCCCTTTGATGTGCGCCGGCGCTTCCACTTACGAAGCGCTCGAAGCCGCCGGTACCAAGCCTGGCGATCGCGTTGGTGTTGTCGGGATCGGTGGGTTGGGCCACATGGCGATTCTTTTCGCAAAGGCGATGGGGTGTGGTGTTACTGCAATCACTAGAGACGATTCCAAGAGGCAGGGTCTCTTCCGTCTGGGCGCCGACGAAGTCCGAGTTGAGGGCATGTTGGACCGAGCATTTGTGTCGAATCCCGAGGACGAGTCTGCTACTCCCTACACGACCTCATCGCCGCGGCCGATGTCCATCGACGTCTTGCTCATCACGTCGAATGCCGTTCAGGAGCTGGAGGCATATTTACCACTGCTTGCACGCCGAGCGACCATTGTTCTCATGACCATCCAGCAAGAACCGATTTCGATTCCTTATCTTCCTTTCATATTGCCTGGTCACAAGCTCATCGCATCGACCGAGGCTTCACATCAGAACCATTTCGATATGCTTCGATTCGCAGCGAGACACAAGATTGAGCCAGTGGTAGAGACATTCCCAATGACATTAGAGGGTGCGGCACAAGCCTTTAGCAAATTGGAAGCAGGTGCTATGCGGTATCGTGGAGTTCTGGTGAGAGATGTGGAGCCATATGATTCTGCTTAAATACCGAACAACGCTATGTTGACGGAACAAGTATGGAAGGTCCATCTCCTAAAATCCACACATCGTATACAAGCATGCGCATGCATCTACACCTCGCACCTGCAATCTACTTGGCCAACCAAGTCAGCGCAGCAACCACATACCCATCCAACCCAACCCTCAACGTCGGCTGCACAACCGGCGCAAACAGCCCACTATGATTGACCGGCAGATCCTCACTCAACCTGCCCTCCGCCTCCGCCTTGTCCCACTTCCCAGGCTCCGTGCCGCCATAAACAAAGAAAGAATAAGGCTTCCCCACGCTACTCGCCAGAATACTGAAATCCTCACTCCCCGCCAACTGGCTCACGTCCGCCACATACCCCTCCTTACCCTGGGGGAAATGCTGGGCGAACGATCCTTCGAGTTTTCCCGTGAGAGCGTCGTCGTTGATGGTCAAGGGGAAGGTGCGGGTTGTTTGGAAGGAGGGAGGGGAGACGGCGTTTCCGGCACTGCTCTCGGCTTCGACGATCCGTTTGACGCTCGCGAGGACTTTGGTGCGGGTTGCGGGCCTAGTTGTGCGGATGTCGATTGCGAGGCGCGCGGAGTCGATCACGACGTTTTCGGCGTCGCCGGCTTGGATGCTGGCGCAGGTTACGACGGCGGTGTCGTAGCTGTGTTGGGTTAGCAAGAGGCAGTAATGTATTTGTTGAGCAGGTGGCGAGTGCCTCGTGGTTTTTCTGTTTCCTTGGGTATGGTTTTTTTGGATGATCGCTCGGGGTGAATGGAAGAGGCGGTAGACTCACGGGTCGACCTCACGGCTCACAATCGTCTGCAACCGCATCACCGTACTAGCAGCCATAATAACCGGATCGACCAGCCGATGCGGCATCGAAGCATGCCCACCACGGCCATGCAGCGTGACCCGCATGCTATCAGCAGCACTCATAAGCAACCCCCTGCGAGTCCCAATAACGCCCGCCCGATGCGGCATAACATGGGCTCCCAGCACAACATCCGGCACCGGGACCCCGTGGCGCGCCGGCTCATAAAGGCCATCGTCGACCATCGCCTGCGCGCCCGTCCCGCGCTCCTCGGCGGGTTGGAAAACCAGCACCAGCGTGCCCGCCCAGCTCTCGCGCGCAGAGTGCAGGGCTTCCGCGGCTCCCAGCAGGCACGAGATGTGCATGTCGTGGCCGCAGGCGTGCATCACGGGCTTCTCGACGCCGTCGGCGTCGGGCATGCGTTTCTTGCTGGCGTACGGCAGGCCGGTGCGTTCTTCGATCGGGAGGGCGTCGAAATCGGCGCGCAGCAGGACGGTTGGGCCGGTGCCATTGCGGAGGATGGCCGCGATGCCGTGGCCGCCAATGTTGGTTTTGATGTCGAAGTCGCTGGAGATGCGTTGGAGCTCGGAGACGCAGCGGGCGGCGGTTTCTTTTTCTTGGTTGGAGAGCTCTGGGTTGGCGTGGAAGTGCTTATAGAGGTCCTCGTATTTGCTGAGTTCCGGACGGTACTTGGTGGCGATTTCCGAGATGTTAGACATGTTGGCGGTCACCTTCTCCCTGATATCAATGTTGGTGGGTGGATCGGTGGATGAATGAAGCTGTTGGCGATCTGGTGTAGCTTGCAATGGCAGGTCGCATGGATCTGCGTACTGTGTTTATTTGAAGAGGTGATTATGTACTCTACCCTGCGAGAGGAAAATGACACCACCTACCAAGCAGAGATAGCGTCGACGGGTTGTTCGCCGAATGCTGGCGCCCTGTGCAAGTCAAATGGCACTGGGGGAGAGATTACCGAATGCGGGCGATTGGATCGACGTAATGTGGGCGTCTCTCTCCGCAGCAGCCGCCGGGACTGGATCGCGGTAAATCGATAACCACTCACACACTCACACTTCCGCATCCCACGATCTTCTCGAACCGAGTAAATCGCGTTGTCCGAAGAACTCGCCTACGATGGTAACGATCATGTCCAGCGTGGCCAGCGTGCTCTCGGGGTCGAGCATTGGCGTCACAGACGAACCTGCAGTATCAGTCTTGTCCGTGTCCGCAGTAGCCGTTGTCTGCGATCTTTCACGCCCACCAGGCGAAGTGGTCTCTTCGCTGCTATCCCAAGCGGCCTCTGCGCGCGAGATCTCCTCGAGCTGCGCAGCCATTGCAGCATTGTTGAATGAAATCTGAATGACCAGCGCTCGCTTACCAAGGTCTCTCAGTACAAACACCTCGTCGTTGTTCATCATGCCGACATCGCCGAGTTTGGCGAGCAGAGCCCATATCCATGCGCTGGTGTGTTGTCCCAGGGTCTCACCTCGTTTGAAGTAGCTCTTTTGTATGAGCTCAAGCATGCTGAGCGTGTCTTCCTGGTCAAGTGCTTGCAGCTGAGAAAGTGAGGGCGAACTTTTCTGCACGGTGTCTACGCAATCAGCGTATGCTCTCTTACCGCCATTGGGCCGCAGCACAGGCTTGTTGCTGTCCGTCTGGGCCATCTGCCCGCCTGCCGGAGGCACATCTCCCAGGCGTGTACGCATTGTGTCAAATCGTCGTTTCAGCGCCTCTGTGTACGCTTCCTTGGCCGACACCGTAGTCTTCTTGGGCGCCTCAGGTCGAAGCACAGGCCGGGCGATGTAGCAATCTTCCACGAAGTATCCGCGACTGTCGCCCACGCCGTAATCGATGTCGTCTTCACTCGTTGTCTCCGTGGCGCGCAACACGATAGGCATGCCCTGACGTTCCGATCTCACGGCCTTGAGATATGCCATGGCTTCATCTTCTTCGCTCATGTCTCCCTCCTCGTCGTCACCGGACCCTTCCCACTGGTAAGACAGCGACCCAAGCGCGGGTTTCTGGTTTGTCGATTCGTTCTTGCCCGGATTTGCATTTGCTTTCTTCTCGCGCTTGTCTGGTCTTCCAGAAGGTTTCTGTGACGCAGCCGCAGAGGCGCCTTCGCCGCCAGTGTCGCTCGTACTTGACCGCACTGCCTGCTCGGGCGTCATGCCGACTGATGGAGTGTGCTGCGGCGGATCTGGTTGTGCTGCGACAACAGGGTATCTGACGGGAGGAGGTCCGTCCAGGCTGGCTGCGTCCTCTTCCGGTTCGTCGTCTTCGCCGTAGCTCAAGTGCACGCGCTTGTGTGGATTGTAGGCTGTTTCTGGTCCAGCTTTGGGCCTGTCACGCTCCCTCCTGCGTTTGACCATGCTTGAAGTCGAATTAGAGGGAGGAGGGTATTGTGAAAGCCGAAGAATCGACAGTGCGAAGCAGGGCTTGTTTCCAGGTGCGGTGATGTGTGAGCTGTCGTGGTCCTGTGTCGCGTTTCAAAAAGTTGTTGCACCTTGATGGAGACTGGAAGGATCACGTAGAGGGTTAGGGTTGGTGTTACAGGTCCATCATCGTTCCTCCTTAACAACCGTGGCATTGAGAAATCGTGATACTCATGAAGCTAAGAATGATGCATTCGATATTCGGAGTTATTGTCTTTTGTTCATTGACAGGAATAGTCTCGGACGAATGTCAAATGTTCATGACTTCAAGCTACGACGATCAGATTGGAATTGTGGTGGGAAAGATCGACAGATGTGAAGCTCACGAGAATGCAAAAAGTATCTTAACATTTCACTTCTCCTTCTCGAAGGAAGTACATACATAATTTCTAAAGCCGTTCAAATCGTGGATCTACCCGATCTATGGAGAATGAAATCACCCTCGCAAGACTTGGGAAAGACAGTTCGTAGACAAAAGCGCTCACTCGCCCAGCACCTCACCATCCGTTGATTCGTTAGCTAGTTCGTCTTCTTACCCTCCACCTTCGGGTGTTTGATAGTCAAGCACCAGATGTCCAAGTAATCGCAGATGCTAACGATCACATCCACAACAAAACTGCCGTAGACACCCACAGCCAGTCCCAAGCACGAGAACATGAACGCGACTTGATAAACGCCGTCTCCCAGAGCGCTGGGCCAGCCGAGGCCAATGCGAGCCTCGAGAACAGGGCCTAGAGAGTCGACGATGCCGAACAGGAGTGGCAGGGCAAGGATGTTTTGGTAGGGGAACTCGGATTTCGTCAGGTGCGCTGTGATCATCTGGCCGACTGAGTAGGCGTTCATGAGGCCGACAAGGAAGACGAAAGGCACGAGGTGCGCGTGCAGGATCTCCGGGTGCAGGGCAAGGTAGGAGACGATGAGAGCCCAGGAGCCGACGAAGGGGCCTAGGCCGAGGAGGGCGTCGTTCGGGGCGTCGCCGCGGGCGCGTCTGACCTTGAGAACGTTGCGGATGCTCTCGATGGTGTTTAAGGCGAGGACCAGGCCGCCGTAGAGCATGTAGAAGTCACCAAAGTCCAGGGTGTAAGCGGCTTTGGGGAGGGCTGTGGTGAATGGGACTCCGAGGGCGGGGAGCATGGGTTGCTGCCAGTAGCTGCCACCGCCCTTGACGGCTGTGATGGCGTAGACAATGCAGAGGGTCAGGATGCCCTCGACGGGACCGGATACCAGTCCAAGGGTGAGGGTGTGCGTGTGGTACTCATCCCAGGTTTGTACGTAGAAGGTCAGGAGGGCTGCGAAGTGTTAGCCGAGTGCGCGTTGATAGAGATTAGAAGTGATTACGAACAGCCAAAAAGTACAAGCACCGTCTTCCAGCCCTGGCCGAAGTTCATGGCGGCGGAGAACAGAAGGGTTTCCAAGCTCGTGTTGAGCGCGTCCACACCGTGGTCGAAAAGTTCGCCTAGCGGGCCAGATTGCCCTGTACGACGTCTGAAATGATAGCGGTCAGTATGAAGACGGATGAAGATGTTATTCTGCCTTGTACATACGCCTGAGTGCCATCGACGGCGTCAAAGGTTTGGTAGAGGAAAAGGCCGATGGACCACGACCAGTAGACCCAAGCGGGACAATCCTGGTCCATGTTCGGGGAATAGTAGAGCATGGTGGCCACGTTTGCTATCACGAAGCCGAAGCCCGACAGAGTGATCTATTGGCAATGTTAGGAAGGCTGTCGAAGAGTACTGCAATGATGTGAAGCGGTGAGACATACAGCATTCGGGGCCATGGACATGGGAAAGATATTGATGACCTGGCTCCACCAGTACGGCTTGAGCACATAGCGGGAGAGAAGACTATGGTCGACAGCTGTGAAGTGATACAGTATGGTTAGTACATGTATGTTGCATGTGAGAAGGTCTCGGAATCCGAGTATGGCCTGGCCTACATACCAGAGTACTTGTATTCCTTCAGCTTAGGCAGCTGGGACTGGCGAATGTACACCATCTTTGCTGGAGTGCCGACTGAGTTGTTTGACGCGTGAAATGTCGAGTCGTCCGTCTGTTACAAAACGCGTCGCTTGGTTTGTTTTGCACCTTCCGATTCTCGCTGGCTTTCTGGCTAGCCTTGCCTTGCTCTTTCCCCACCAAAACCACTGACGTCAGCGATGTACCTTTATTTGTGTTCCATTTCCAACATTTGATCATGAGTATTTGACACGTGCAAAATGCATTTCGCAGCCATGAGCAATGAAGCCAGCATGTGCATTTCCTCTTCAACTCGTGACGATGCAGCCCAAATTCCGAGGTACAATATCCATTTGGATTCGACGCTATGCAATCTATTTTACGTACCTATCCTCTTCCCTATTCACACTCAGACCATCTCGACCGCTGAGCGATTGGTCTTGTCCTGCATTTGTCCAGCTACACCATCTTGCCGTCCGAACGCTCTTCCTGCCTCCCACTGGCGAGCTGTCGTGAGACGTTTGCCGTCCACGCTGCTGAAGTGTTGATCTCATCTCAAGCCGTAGCATTGTGTGCTCAACCGACAGGGCTCCACGGCATAGGCACCATGATGTGGGATTTCATCGTTTGGATGAGAGGAACGGTGCGGTGGACGGTTTCGGCCCATCTAGTGTCTTGTGTTAGCCAAGTCATATTTAGCAACGCAAGGAATCAGACTTACCCGGACACGCTCCAGCTCTGCTCACGTCTCGCTCTGCGCTCCTCGAGATCGGGGAATTGCCAGAGATGGTGAACCTCGTTCAGTGCACCAATCTGCACGAACCCTGCAATATTCATGTCAGAATCATCTCCAGCAAGAGGCTTCCAGGGCTTCCAAGAATGTACTCACAAGCTCCAACACCCTCCATGACCTCCTTCCTCGCCTCCAGACCCTTGCGCCAGTGGTGCTCCCACTCAAGCAGGTTACCAGGGTGCAGGGTGTAAGTCCTCAGCTCAAACACACCACCGAGCTTTCTCGGAGACGTAGTCGGCCAGAAGCTGAACTCCTGCATAAGACTTGTGCGCTTCGACTTAATAAGCTTCTTCAGCTTGTAGTCGAACTCGGCAAACTCCGGGTGGTTCTGAATTGCATTGAGGGACTGATGGTAGCCGGCGTAGCGCTGGTATTCCCAGATGTGTACGAAAGTGTCACAGTCGCCCACCTCGGTACGCCAGGAGCCAACAAGGTTCACCTTGAATGCTTTGTTAGCTCGGCGAAGACGGCATATGTCCATGCGATACCTAACATACCTTGTTCTCAGGCAAGTTTGCCATGCGCGGGTACCAGTTGCCCACGAGCTCAACGTATTCGTCCACCTTGCTCGGCTTGACTTCGTGGAAGACAATGCTGTGCACGTACTTGCCACGAGCGAGCACTTGCGAGAAGCTGCGCTCGATCTCCTGGTCCATCTTTCTACCCTCTTCCGTGCCGTAGATCAACTTGGATAGTGGTCCCGAGCCGACCTTCTTCTGCTTCGGGTCATTCTCGCCGGTGGAAGTGGAGGAGGCTGTTGCTGCTGACTGTGAGCTCAAGCCGCCAGCAGTACTGGAAGAAGCAGTGTTTGGGGAGGAGGATTGCTTAGCCTCGGCAGACGCTTTAGCAGATGCGGACTGACTCTCGTGTTGCTCCCGCTCGAGACGCGCCCGCTCGGACAGCTCTTTGCGGAACTCCTGTGTGCGCTGATCGAAGACGTGAGCGCTGTCCGGGGTGACGTCGGCGAGGGCTGGGCTCTTAGCACGCTGTGCCCATTGTACGGTGGTTGTGGAGAGCGGACGGATGGCGGAGGAGGTTGTGGCGGAAGCGAGGGTGTTGGCCCTCTGTGCAAGACGGCGAGAGAACATTGCGGCGGCGTAGGACTTGGATGCCGGGATGTGTCGTTGTGGAGTGGTTGATGTGAGCTCTGTCTTTTGAGCAGTAGTAGAGCCGGCGATGGTAAGGTATGTTTGCTGAGGAAGACTAGGAGCGAATCACAGAGCTGCTAAGTATAAGCTCGAGCTGGCTAAGAGCTGCGTGGTAGTCGCGTGCAGACGGACGGCGCGAAGTGGTCCGGCCGGGTCGGATCAGGTGAGGTCAGGTGATGCGTTCGGTGGAACAATGGAACAATGGGCTCAGGCCTGGCGTGAGCGGGGATCAGTACAGTCAGTCGTATGCAGAGGTGTGCAAGCGAGATAGGTACCTACAGACGGAGGAACTCGTTGCTTGTAGGAGAGACGGAGAGAGAGGACAGAGGACAGCACCTTGGCGGTAGCGCCCCATTGTTTCTCCATGCAGTCTCCGCACATCGCCCCGCCTCTAACCAATCATAGTTAGTGGCGCTGCGCGGTCAACGACATCATCCCTGGCACGTGCAGTCGCAGTCTGAGCTGGACGATCGTCTTTCGGGGGACAAATATACTAGGACAGACTTGGGCGACGCCGCCTGCACTCTGTCCTGATTGTTCTCCCTTAGATAATGTGAAGTAGGAGTCAAGAAGAGCAGGGGTTCTTTGGATTGGTTTACAATAAGTATTGGATGCAGGATGCCTCGATGCTACTATCGCCTTGTCTGTTGCCCGAGCTCCTATACATGCGTGCGAGCATCTTCCAACTCCGGGTCCAATCTACCCAACCCAACACCAACCCCAACCCAAGATGGATCGCCCTCTTCTCCAAAGACAAGGGAAAATTCAAATGCAGCAATTCGTAGTAGTCAATTAATGGAAGGAAACCGGGAGTGTATTCATTCGCGCGCTCTGGAAAGAACATCAGCCCGTTAAAACATCCTGTCCTCGGTGAAGGCGAGAAGAGAAGAAAAGAATCCCCATATGTACAAATCACAACGAAGAAGAGGAAGAGGAAGAAGCAGAAGAAGACAAAGGAGACTGAAGAGTGTTTTGTCGAATGTGGGGGGCATGCATGCTGTGAAAGTGGAAAAAGTGCAATTCTCTTCCATGGTCATGCTGGTCGAGTCTGAAGTCCGTTCATTCGTAGCTGTGGTATCCAAAAGAGGGAAGAAGTAGTTGATAGAAGGTCTTTTTCGTGGCTGAATGAACAAGATGAGACCTCTCGTTTTTTGTGTGCTGCATTCGTCAAGTGCTCTCGGGTGAGCGTCTAAGCAGAACAGGAGTGTTGTCGTGTGTGGAGGAGACGGTAAGATCATCGGTCTACCCGGGGCCAGTTGTTCATCCAGCCCATGAGACATACACCGAGCACAACGACCAGCGCCGCGCCTGTCAGCGGACGTCCGTGATATGTCAAAGCATTGTCGTGTTGCGCGCCAACAGTAGCTGTGCCGATTTTACCTTCAGTGGCTGTGTTTGGCAAGCCCAACACCTCGTGGTTGAGGAATTGCTGCAGGATGCGTGCTTGTTCTGCCGTGATGATTTGCCCTTCCTCAAGACCAGCCTTCTCTAGTAATGCAACTCCAGTTGGACTGCTTGGGGCTGACAGAGATGGTGATACTGCGTGTCCGTTCTGCTTTGATCTGCTGCGGGTTGGGGATTTGGCCTTGGAGGAAGAGCCGCGGCGGGAGCGAGATGACGAGCGTGCCGCCAAGGCAGCGTTCTCTGCACGTTTTTGCTCGACCATTTCGGCAAGAGTCGTTTGTGCTTCGTCTCGCTCTGTTTCAGCGTTCTCTGCGCGCATGCGGTAAGTTTCCATTTGCTGCTTCATTTCGTCCATGGTCACCTGGAGACGCTCGAGTTGAGTCCGCAGATCAGGAGGACTGAAGGAGTCGGTTTCGACGGTCGATTGGGGAGAATCTTGTTTCTCTTCATCCTTGTCGGCCTCAGTCGAGGTTTCTATGCGATCACTGCTCTCAAGCCTCGAGACGCGTGATTCTGCGCTCTCCCTGGCCATCCGCTCCTGCTCAAGCTGAGTCTCCAGGCCCTTCATGCGTTCTGCCTGACTGCTGAGTTCACCCTTGGCCAGTTTGAGTTCTTCGCAAAGCCTCAAGATATCTCCAGAGTGATCCATCCGAGTAGGTGAGCTGTTCGCAGATGAAGGCCGGGTGGACTCAGCCCGTCTGAGCAGGGGCTGTATCAAAGGGTCTGCAAGTGCTTTCGCAACATCTGGTTTTTCGGGCAGAGGCGCTTGCGGTGGAGGCGCCGGAGGATCCGAGAACTGAGCTTTGAGGCTCGACGATTGCTTAACTGGCGAGGGGCGGATTTTTTCGGAGTTCTTCTTAGGCTCCTTCTCAGATGGCTTGCTTTCGCCCCCGAGCATTGCTTCAATGCACTTGCGTGCCCTTGCAAGATCTTGTGACTGCTGCATGGCAAGTTTCATTTCGGCCTAAGACAATGTTAGAGATGTTGCGATTCATCGCAAAGAGTCCCTCCGACTTACGTTCAGCTTCCGCACAATATGTTCAGTGGTGATAGGGTTGAGCCAATTCCGCACATGCGCGGGCTGTCCCATGGCCTGATTCTGCAACGCTGCTTGACCTGCCATATTCACCGAAGCCCTTCCATTGATGCTCGTTTGACTTCCATTTCTCTTGAGGTTCTGCCCGTTGACCATCATGCCGGCACCAGTACTTGGGTCGAGCTCGCCGAAGGTTAATGCATCATTGCCCTGTCCATAGACACCAGCGTGTTCGACCTTGGCGGCGACTTTGTGGTGTACGACTGTTTTCTGATCTTCGCTGACAATGTCGATGCCCAATTCCAGCACGTCTTGTTCTCTCAGCTCCCTCGGCTCGGACTCTTTATTTTCCTGGCTTAGCCGCATGCCGTTGACAAAAGTGCCGTTGCTGCTCTTGACATCTTTGATAAAGATACGCCCTTGACGGTCGGCGTATACTTCGGCGTGTTGACGAGACAGGACCTTAGAGTCGAAGTAGCCGTTGAGTGCGGTCGGCACAGTTTTTTGATTGGTCTGCCGTCCGATCCGCAGGACATCCGGGTAGTAAGGCACTGTTATGGTCTTGCGGTCGAAGGTCCCGTTGATAGGGAGGAGATGCAGGATTGCGGGCGGCTCGGATTGTTGCTGGTTGCGAGTGGAGCCATTGGCTTGTGCTGTGCCGTTGGCCATTTGCTGTGAAGGAAGAATCGGGGCATGCAATGCAGAGATGGCTGAAGATGCAGTAGCGCCAGAGGTCGCCGAGCTCACAGCCTGCGGTCTCGCGGTCGTAATTCCGGTCGCCGGTTCGGCCTTTCCCGGCGGCCAGAGTCCTCTTGTTGGCTTCTTCCGCACCGCCCAGCTGCCGGACTCTCCCGATGTTATGCTGGTGCCGTTTGTCTGCGCGGAAGATGCGGAGATGGTGGATGTGGAAGAGTTTGTCGAGGCGAGCGACGAGGACGAGTTTTGCCGCTGGGCGGTCTTGCGGCCGGAGGCGAACATCTTTGTGCCTTCGTCGTTGTTCATGGCGGCAAGACCATTCTCTTCAGCCGCGCCCCATGATGTGTTTGGCTGGAATGACAAGGGCGGAGCGACGGCAGTCATCAGAGGCGATGGCGCGAGTTTTATTGTTGTCGCGGCGCGTGTCTTGCTCTCGCGGTCCTGCAGACGGCTTTGTCCTAAGGGGCAGAGCTTGTATCCACTGCAGCGCCTAGCAAGCTACAGTCGGTCGGCCGGTCACCGTGCATGTGACAATGGCGTGGGTATGCGTGTGAGCGCGCGCTGCGAGGTGCCGTCGAACGGGAATGGGCACGGATCACGTGTTGTGAGCGCGGACGGGCCGTGGGGTGTTTGTGGGCGATGTTGCGGGCGGCGGCGGCGGTGGTCAATATTGGTGCGGAAGACAGGAGGGCGGAATAGGGCGGCGAGATACTGTAGGCGTTGCAGGACGGAGTGTACAGTGGGTGTAGGTGTAGGAGCGGGCTGAATAATGGGCAGTGGTTGTCGTGTGGCTCGCTTCTTCAGGAGCAGCCAGCCTGCTTTGTTGGAAGAGCACGGGCAGCGGCACTCTCACTGCAGACGAACGGGAGACAGACAGACAGACGCAGGCTCTCAAGGCGGCTACACACCCGCGGCGGCGAGGACAGCCTCAGTACATCGAGGAGTGCTGTAAGTGAGGTCGGGTGAGTGAAGTGAGGTTGGATCAGAATGAAGTGAGGTGAGGTTCTGGTGTGGATTGGGTCGGTGTGTGGAATATGCTTTGCGTTGCTTTCTTCTCCTCGCTGGCTTGCTGGCTGCCCATCACTTGCCTGCTTTGCCTTGGCTTGCCGCTTTCTTAGTCTCTACTTGTGCCGTCGTGCTTCCATTCCCCGCCGAGGCCGAAGCTTAACGGACGACTTCGTTCAAGCACGCCGGAGTCTGGTCACTCTGCTTGACAATATCCACTACTACATAATAATTCACTCCATCACGCGACCAATATGCCTCCCGTCGCAGCTAGTGCAGGTGGTGCTGGTGGCCAGTCCACATTCGACAAGAGTATGCGCGCTTCTACGCAGTCCATGTAGGCATGTTCCCAAGCTAACATTGCGCAGTGAAGATGGGCGGCATGATGGGCGGCAGTAAGTATCGCTCGAAGGCGTGGAAAGCTGTGGGATGTGTTCTCTGACTCTACTTACAGCCGTCGGTCTGGTCATCGGCTTCATCTTTGGCGCAACCAACATCATCCGCTTCGGCCCTGGACCTAACGGCATGATGCGCACGCTGGGCCAGTACATGGTCGGCTCTGCTGCCACTTTCGGGTATGTTTGCATGTGGGAAGGACAATTTTGGCGCCTTTGCTGACCGTGTCGTAGCTTCTTCATGTCCATTGGCACAACCATCCGTACGGAAAGCTCACCTATCCTCACCGCAGCCTTCGCCAGGGCACAGGCGAACCACGGCGCGCCGCTCATCGTGAGAAAACAGCGCGAACAGAGGATGCAGCAGATTCGGGAAGAGTAGATGGGAATTTGAAGAAACTGAAGCACATGTACAAAAGATGAAAGCACGCTTGGGAGATGCAAGCCCGCAAAGCCGGATGTATTATATTGAGAGGAATTTCAAGCCGATCGAACGCATCATGAGGAAATACCACACGGCGAGAGAATACCTCTGTATATTTCCAAAGAAGTGCTGGCATATGATTGGATTTGGATGTCGCTTCAATGTGTAGGTTTGCCTTGCATTCAACTTATTGCTGTCTTCCACAAGACATGGAGCTCACTCGGGAACAGTACCACCAGGCGCCGAACGATTAAATCCAACATCTCGGATCTTGAGAAACAGCTAGGCGAACCGCATCGCAAGACAAAGAAATTGCGGTGTTAACAAGGCACTCCTGTTGATCGAACTTGAGGTGGATTGTGGAGTACGAGTCTGTACCAATCTTTTGCGGCAGCTCGAACTTGAAAGGAATTGGAGTGTGAACTGTTGATCAATCACGCCGAGAGCGTCGAGACAATGAATGTCTCACGGAGGATAGATAGACTGGAGCAGGCCTAGGTAACGTTGGCAGCAGCATATCTCTTGCTCCCGAGACATCGACACGGTAGGTAGGTGGTATTGGACACAGGCGATCTTGGAAACCTTTGTTTGGTCATGAGCAGTTGCTTTGTATGATCATTCGAGCGTGGGATAAATTCGATCGATCCGCTTGCCGAGAACATCTGATGTATGTGAAGAAACTTGTAGTGCATGCTGTATGGTTATTATAATATGCTATAACTAAAGTAAAAGCATGGAAGGTGAATGGAAGACTCATGGGTTCGTGTGGAAATACTATAGAAGCTCTCTGTTAATGATGTCAGCCCGCGAATTGCTTAGTTAGCACGGTCCGCAAAAGTCATTCGCTCGACACGCGACTACAGCAGGTCGGATAATTGTCACCACCTCACCAACCTCGTCGCCGCCACCACCACCACCCCAACACCTCCGCCATCCCCGGCCAGGTTGTCGCCGACCGACACCTCGCTTCTCATCGCATCGTATCGCCTGAGCCCGCGCAACTGCGAGCCTGCTGCCCATCGCCCCGGCATTGCCATTGCCATTGCCGATAAGGTGGTAGTAGTAGCCTCTACTCGCGCGCGTACCCCGAGCAGCTATCGACTCCGCTCCTCTCTCCATGTGGATCATCACATCGCCTTCGACCTCTACGACTCTCCTCTCTCGAGCGGCTGCTCTGGGCTAGATACCAGCGCCCGCCAGCAGGAGCTCTCCCAGCTCCTGCCCTTCTCGCAGCTGTCGCCATGAACAACCATCCAATGGGCTCGGGCGGCCACCCGATTCCTTACCATGAGCAGTCGCGCCGTCAGCAGCAATACCACAACCAGCAGCAGTACCAATACGGCCCTCCCATGCAGTCTCCCATGCATGTCAACCCTTACGCATACCACCACGCCCCGCCGCCGCCCTTCTATCCCCAGCAGCAGTATCCTCCGCGCTGGTATCAGTACAACCCATACAGCATGCCTCCGGTTCCTACACAGCCCGCCCAGCACGTCCCGACGTACCCGCCTCGTTCGCCTCTGGTTGTCTCCTCTCAGCCTCAACAGCTACCGGTGACGGCGCCATCCGTGACGCCCAGGATGGCTCCCACGCATCCTCAGGCAACTGCGCAGCCCTTCCAGCATGCGCAGGTCGCTGTCAATTCGCCCCGACCGGTCCCACAGCATCTGTCATCTTACACCCATAACACCAATGGTTTGCCTTCGCCCGCACCGACGCCTCCAAAGCGTGAAGAGACGCCTGTCGAACAAACACAGCACGTCCCCTCCCGGGAAGACACCCGGTCTATGTCAATCTCCGATACGGCCTCGGCACCATCCAGACGTCAGTCCAATGTTGCGAACGTTCTTTCGTTGCAACCCGAGACGCGAACCCCGTTCTACCCAAGCGTACGTGAAGCTGACCAACACCCAATTGTAAACCCATACTGACCGTGTCCTTGCAGCTGCCTTGGTTCTCGCCTGATGCTTCACCCTCCGCCTTCCCTCGTCGGTCCAAGGCGCGGGGCAAGCGTCAAAACTTGACCAAAAGGACCGAAGCTGTTGCCCTCCCCCACTTGTCGAACGCTTCGAATGAAGTGCAGCAATCCGAGTCGTCGCCGCAGCAGGACACAATCACGAAGGCAGAGGAGCCGGCATCAGAGACTTCGACCGTTGCGGCGACGTCCGCGCGTGAAACTCCTGCCACATCGCAAGCACCGTCCGAAGCAGATTTCACCCAAGTTTCTACGCCAACAACGCCGGCGCAAGCCATTGCATCTTCATCGAAACCATCCACAGCCCCTGCCCAACAGCATGCTCGGAAAGACACAAGGACCGCTGTTGCTGTTCCCAACATCGGTGGTTTGCAAAAGAAGGCTACACCTCCATCTGTCGAACAGACGGCCCAGCAGGCATCCCCTACTTCTGCCGAGGCAGCACCCGTACAGGCGGATACTACGACGGCAGGGGAAGCCGTCGCTGAGGTTCCATCAGCGGAAACACCCAAGTCGCCACCAAAGCCAAGCGCTCCAAAGTCATGGGCGGACTTGGTGCGCACAAGGGACGCGAAGGTCGCACCGACCGCGCAAACCAATGGTGTGAGCCTCCCGCAAGCTGTACAGAGTCTGCCGGCGAGTGCATCTCTTGCGGACGCACTCAAGCAGCACGCTGTCAACAACTCAAAC
>Ga0265798_10002598_pt1 | contig 26464 bp, 25 predicted proteins | sample P3T30metagenome_FD_192430 | JGI IMG/M metagenome (GOLD analysis project Ga0265798, IMG submission 192430) | Plant litter microbial communities from East Loma Ridge, Irvine, California - P3 T30 | ecosystem: Environmental > Terrestrial > Plant litter > Unclassified | place: USA: California...
CGAGTCGCTGCCCCGCGGTCTCGAGTCCTGGTACCTGCTTCGCGGCCTGCAAGACGGCAGGAGGTACGAGGTGCGCATCTGCTGGCCGGCCACCGTGAGTCTACTGCTCCTTCCCGTTGCATATCGCATGCATCGTCTCACATGATTGTTTGTACTGACCTGCCCAGCAACCCACCGACTTCTGGCTTGACACTTACTCAGTCACCCACGTATTTGATACTCCCGAGTTCATATCTTCGTTATCAGAGTATAACTCAGTCATTCGACGCGACCCAGTGGACGACGACGGAAACACCAAGGAAGCGCCGCCCGCAGCTCCAGAGTCGGTACTGTTCTTGCGCCTCCAGGCTGCAGCGTCCTACTATTCGACCAATCGCACATTGATGGACTACCCGCCTCCAGTTGATGCCGATATCAGTACGTCTAATCCCACTAACATGTCATGCGTCGTCTAACAACCATAGTACTCGATCCCTTCATACTGAACGTCTTCCCACAATCACTTGGCCCAATCGCGATATACATTACCGCAGTCGCTCTAGGAGCCTGGTTTCTCTCCGGCCACATCTACCGCTGGCTGCTTTCCGTCGCTGCCGAGTCACCCAGCAAACCTCACACCGATTGAGCAGCCACCTCATACAAGAAAAAAACTGAACAGGTCTGCAGACTACATCAAGTCAAAACCTTGCAAAGGCGGTGACCCAGCGCCAACGTAGGCTCCAGGCTGTTCGTTTTTTTTTAGGTTGGCGTGCGCTTGTCATTCACGCACTTTCACGCAACAATGTCTGCAGCGCCTCCGCCTCCACCTCCACCTCCGCCGCCACCGCACAAGCCACCGTCTGATGACAAATGCGATAGATTGTTCAATCTCCTTCCCGCCGAACTGCTCCTCATGATAATCAACTATGCGGGTGTCGGTAGTATTATGAACCTTGCTCTAGCCATCTATCCTACCCTGCAGCGGCATCGGATCGCCCCGGAGCTTAGTGCGCACACCTACTTCAGCATAGTACGTGTGGATAGGACCTCGAATACAAGCAACAGAAGACGACCCCTACCGCAAGGTCTCGATCGGATGCCCATGGAGCTGTGGTTTCAAGTGGCTCGAGATCTAGAACCAATCGACATCCTGTCCATGATGTTCGCTATCGGCGCATACCCGCGAGACTCGCTTACCCAGGAGACAGCGGAGAGGATGAGGGATTTGAGCTTGAACTGGTGCGGGAAATCAAAGAAAAAGGATTGACAAACTATGGCTGAAACGGGATGCGATAGCTAGACAGATACCATACCATACAATGAAAAAGAGCCGAACATGCCTAGAGCCTACATTGACGTTAGGTTACCTACTTTGCATGTTTTCATGTTGATGTAGGCTGTAACCACAAAAACGTAGGTTGCGGCCTGTTCAGTTTGTCCCTAGGTTGACGTTACCGGAATAGCTCGATATGCGAGCGGCAAGCGTATCTAGGGTTTGCTCAGACACTGGTGCTTGCTGTCGAACACACCCTGATCTTTCGACTCTGGACCAGGGTCGGTACCTGGAAGAATTGTGAACGTTTTGGACTCTGGAAGAGGAATGAGCAGGAGTACGATGGTGCAAACGGCCACAGCTGTATGATGTAGAGTATGAGCCTGGAACAGATCGAACTTGAGCAGATCGCTGAGCTTCTACGTGAGAACAACGCCATGCCCACCAACCATCCTACTTTGCACGCACCTCATACAAAACTGAACAGGTCTGGAGCCTACATCGACGCCAGGTCATGTATTTTGTAAGCTTCCATGTTGATGTAGGCTGCAGGCCTGTTTAGGTTCTTGTTTTTCTTAGTTGACGTGCATACGAGGCTGGAAGCATGCTGCACGGACGTTGACGGCTCAACAGATGCCAGCTCCTCACCCACCGCAGTTGAGCGACGCTAAAGATTACCCCATACCCAAACACGCCCTAGGGCGTTCATTAGTCACAATCCGCCGCGCTCGTCCCGTGAAAAAGTTCCTGGGTCCTGTAAACCTCGGTGCTTCGCAATCATCTCATCTTGAATATTGTTAGAGGAATCCTTCCGTGGAACAAAAGCCACAATGGTGCTCACGGACGAAGAGCAGCCTCTGCTCAGAATAATATCGCATGACTACGAAAGCGTCCAACAAGAGAATGATGCCGAGGAAGCTGGAAATGACGCGCTTGATTTTGAGCCTCTGGACCCTGAGGACCCTCGCAATTGGTCGCCAGGTTTCAAATGGGGTATCGTTTTGTTGCTTGCTCTTATGGCGTTCACCGTGTATGCATATTCTCCCAGCACTTCAATTGTCAAAAGAACTTCGACGCTGACCATGTCTACAGAACGTTTACTTGCATTGGCGTGGTACCGGTCGCCAGCAAGATCGTCTCGGATCTCGATGGAAAGCAATCGAGCTCTGCAAACAGCGCGCTCCTCGTGACTATCTGGGAACTTGGAGAAGCCGCTGGACCATTACTTATCGCACCGTTATCGGAGATTTTTGGACGCTATCCTGTCTTCAACGTTTGTAACATCGGCTTCATCGCTGCGACTATCCTAGCAGTTTGCAGCCAGAACAGCGGCATGTTCATTGCTGCGAGGATGCTCACAGGTCTTTGCGTCGCTTCAAACGTCCTCAATCCAGCCATTATCGGAGACATCTTCGAGAGCGAGCAACGCGGCTCCGCAATGTCTTTGGTTATGCTTGCGCCGCTCATTGGAGGAGCTATCGGCCCTGCCATCTCTGGCACCATCGCAGAGACGATAGGGTGGCGACGCATGTTGACCATCGCCGCCGGACTAGCTATCGTGTGCGAAGTTCTGTTCCTCGTCTACTTCAGAGAGACGTACAAGATGGCTGTTTTGAGAAGAAGAGCAGCGAAGACGATGCAGGAAACTGGAAAGGTTCCGGAGTCGAAGAGCACGCATGAGTATCTAGCAAAGCTCTGGCACTCTATCACCAGGCCTTTTGCGGTCTTGTTCGGTTCGAGCGTACTCATGCTTCTCTCGCTATTTGCCTCGGTCGCGTTCAGCTTCTTTTACGTTGTCAGCGTTTCATTACCCTCGATCTTGCTTGACAGGTATGACTTCAAGTTCGGCCAGATTGGTTACACTTTTATCTCGTTCAGTAAGTATCTTGATATGCTTGAACCCACGGCAGCTAACAGATATCTAGGCGTCGGATCTTTCTGCAGTGTATTAGTATGCAACTTTACGCTCGATAGGATATACGTCAAGCTTCGCGGGCCCGATGGCGGAAAAGGAAAACCAGAGTACCGCCTTCCTCTTTCTATCCTGGGTGCGATCCTCTTGCCTTTCTCGGTAATCGCATACGGCTGGATCGCAGAATACCGTCTGCCTGTACTCCTGCTTCTCGCCTCGGTGGCCCTGATGGGGTTCTCGCTCCTTCTGACTGTTATACCGTTATCTGCTTACGTCGTTGACGCTTGCGGTATGTACTCCGCATCGGCTATGACGGGCGTCATCGTCACGCGATGCCTTATGGGCACCTTCCTGCCACTCACGACTGGTCCATTGTCTGACGCACTTGGTTATGGGCTAGGCTTCACTCTTTTGGGCGCACTGAGCTTGTGTTTGGTCATCATCCCGTTATGCATATTCAAGTTTGGGGAGAAGTGGCGGCAGCATTCAGAATTCACGAAAGACACTTGAAGCACCTTACACAGGAAAAAAAACTAAACAGGTCTAGAGCCTACATTAACGCTAGGTTAACTACTTTGTATGCTTCTATATTAATGTAGGCTGCAGGCCGATCTAGCCTTTTTCTTGATTGACGTAGAAGGGTAAGAAGCTGCAACGTTAGTTCCTGCCATACAAACATATTGTGTAAAAGCCACTTCCTCAAGTTCGCATAGCTCCTACGATCTATGTCCGCACTTTCTGGGAAAGTACCCGTCATCGATGCCGTACAAAAGCTGCACCGTGCCTCCGTTTTCCGTTCCTTTTCTGCACTCCATCATCAACAGCCACAAGCTTGCTGATCAAATCCGAGCACATCCTTCCAGTATCCACAAGCTTAGCACGCCATGAAGTTCTTTACCTTAGCTCTCGCAACTCTGCTAGCCCAGACGGTCACGATCGCCCAAAGTCTGTTCAAGCACCAGTCCAATGGCTTCCGTCTTATCCTCAAGTCAATCGACAAAAACTTCAATGAGTACATACGACCACCCTTCAGCCCTTTTCTTCATCCTGACAGATAGCAGCCACGCACTCGGAGTTTGCCATTGGTCCGCAGTCCACGAAGGCCTATGCCTGTACGATGACACGACTGCCACCCCTGCACGTCCCCCCACTACCTTCTACCACAACGTATCCTCCTACGACGACATCCAGGGTATTCTCAACTGGCCCCCGCCTCTTTGGGGCACCGATGATCCCGTCTCGTCCGCAATGCAGTTCGACTATGTTGCTGGGACCAATCTCGTGTACGCGACTTTCACGCCCGGGACCGACACATACCAACTGGTGTGCTTCGAAGAGGGCAGCGCTAGCATGTACATTGCAATCGCCGGAGATGATACTCGCAAGGCCCCTGATTGGGTTGATCCACCGAAAGAAGGTCAAGAATTGGTATCTGTGTGCTATGAGGTTTGACTCTAGGCAGTTTTCGCTGGCATGGAAGATAGGTTTTGTGGGCGAGCCGCAAAATCCCATGTGTTGGAAGGTCGACGTAGTGAGGGTGTGGGTTTGAGGAGATAAGGATTCAAGATGTTTTGTGCTTCCCGGGTGTCAGTGCGGGACTATCTGATTCTTCTCGCGAAGGAAGGAGTCCGTTGCGGTTGACTGGACTGTTCTGGCGACGGGTGTAGTAGTCAAGGTGTCTTTTCATTGTTTGAATTTTGCCTTTTTGTTCCAGTACACGCAAATAGATTCTTCATCTTTTCAGGCTCATCAACGCAGGACGTTTTGAACCTTCCTCGGAACGGCACGACGCTATCTAGGGCTGCGAGCTGAATGCGATACGCGAGCAGCTACCATACGGCTTCCACTGCGTTTATTCCGTCCCGAACTAACCTCAGTATCTGGGTATTTGGGCTATACTTCTTCCAAACGAGCAACTACGCATGTAGCCGAGACCCGCCACCACTCTCTTCCTCAACTGACCACACAAGGTGATCATATCAATGAAAAGAAAAATTGTAGCCCCCCGCGGGGACTTCCGCCGAGATCCGTTGCTCACGCCAAATGAACCTGGTTCTCGCCCACTGATCAGTAGGGACAACATGCCTGGAGTTGGCGGAGATGATAGTGAGTAAGGGACCTGTCGATCCTCAGCTCGCACCTGGACACCTCGCCGGTAGATGAGAGTAGAACGGCCTGTTCTACCTGGCAAGTATGGATGTCTTCAGTGCGAACCAAGGAAGAGAGGACGCAACATCATACTATCGCTGACAAGAGACCCCCACCTCAAGACGGCAGTAGAGAATAGCTTTTGACCCGGCTGTTCAAACAGCAGAAGCTAACCCCCGCCTTAGAACCGGAAAGAATTCTCCCTGGCACTGTTGAAGTGCCCATTTAAACGGACGAGTGGTGTGAAAGGAGAACCCTACGAAGACTCTCAGCAGCGATAGGATGGGGTTGCGGATAAGAGAAAGGAAGAAACCACGGCGCCAAACTGCCGTCGTCAAGAGTCCAATACCAATATCATCGAGCAGTACCAGGCGTGTAAGATACTTCCGAAACTGTTGAAGGTTCGTTGCTCTAAAAAGACCGTCGACGGCGGTAGTTAGGCGTGTGGGTGGGTTAGAAGAAAGAAGTAGCTGGGCGGGCACAATATATGTCCAGTGGCGGGCGCACGAGCCCACTCCTATGACGTCCTCAGGGAATATAGTCCAGGCAGCAAAGTGAGAGCGCGCCTCAGTCTAGTGGATCCAAGGCAAAGTGATAGTGAGTGAGCAATGAGTTCGAAGGAGGGAGTGGGAGGCAGCATTTCTCGATGTATACTACTCAGGTACCAGTACAATGTAGCAGATGAAGCCAACCTCGCTACTTCCTCGTCTTGGTAGCTCAACATCTCACCATTACGTGATGCTGTTCCTCTTGACTTCTCGTGCTACCAGTGCTACGATACCTAGATAATGTCGGCCGCTCAGGATTTAGCTTCAAGGTCTGACCAGCATCCTGAATCTCGACATGTTGTTGTTCTGATTCGGACATTCGGGATAGCCCAGCGGAAAGTGAAGTACGGAGTAGTACTGACCTAGGTGGTATGTCTGAGCAGGCCCGTGCGTTCTCGCGCATCAAGCATCGCCCACCAGAGCGACATGATCAACCTCACGACCCGCTCAACCCACGCCACGATGAAGACGTCACTCGCCACCCTCTCGTCTTTCGCGACGCTCACAAGCGCTGCACGTCTGCTGCTACAAATCCCGAACTCGGTCCTTGTCAATCCGTCCACGCTCCCCTCGACCACGCACGCAACGCTCCAGTCCTCCGGCCCGCCCCTTGATGCCTATCTCACGCGCTCCAACACGTTCAACTTCAACAATGTGAGCGCCGGAAGCTACCTTGCTACCGTGCATTGCCGCGACTATGCGTTCGAGCCATTGAGGATTGATGTCACCGTGGAAGAGGCGGCAGAGGGCAGCGGGGAGAAGAAGGAGATGATCAGGGCATACCAGACCTTCCTGGGTAACGAATGGGACAACAAGGGAGAGAGCCGCGGCGAGGGCGGTAGCGGTTTGGTGGTTGAAGCCAGGCCGGTAGGAACCAAGTACTTCTACCAAGAGAGGCAAGGCTGTAAGTTGACATCGCCACAATGCGCAATGGGGATATTGTGCTAACACGCCGCAGTCTCACCGCTGTCATTCTTGAAGAATCCTATGATTCTCATGGCGATAGTGTCCATGGGCCTCATCTTCGGCATGCCCAAACTGATGGAGAACAGTAAGTCTCTCGGCAGCCCATTAGGTACTGCCAAGGTTACTGACACATGCGTAGTGGACCCCGAGATGAAGGAAGAATTCGAGGAGATGAAGAAGAACGGCGTCCTGGGCTCCGGAAACACCAACACTGCATCGCAGTTACAGAACTTTGACCTCGCCTCGTGGATGGCCGGTAAGACCGACTCGGGCAGCGCGAGCGCACGTACACAGAGTCCTGCAGGGCAGACGAAGAAACGATAGACAGCGGACACACAGAGTCTCGGAGGACAGCGAAGCGCTCAGGTCCTTCGACACAGAGTATGCCTATATCGGCAGCGAGCAATATACACTATCAACAAGCTAGGACTGTGTTCTTGACTTATAGAGGAAACGCATATACTGCAGCGATTCGTCCGCTCCATGAAGGCCTCATACGCAGTCTCCGGCATGAGCAGGAGGAATCTCACAGAATCAGACATCCGGCGACTGCTAGCGGTATCCGCATGCGCATGTTCCTATCGCTTCATGTTGTCTTTCCGACCTAGCTGTCTGGGCAAAAGCCATCACAATGCTTGATTCCTGACTAATCTATGCAGGATCATACAGATAGCTGAGGAGCCTCTCGTCGTAGTCAGACTTCATAGGCATCTCTCGCTCCTTCCTCATCAGTTAGGAACCAAGAAACCAAAGCAGCCTGTCTCACACAATCCTGCTACATCTTGGAGCTGTCATTTCGTAAATCGACATTAGCTGAACTCCAGCTTCCGCCCCGCAGCTTACCCAAGTGTTGTAGCTGCTTATTCACGCTCTTGACTTTCCATCTCGACCAATCGGGTATGCGCTAGCCCCCGTAGAAGCAAGCCACACTCTCGACCCAGCGAGACAGCGTCGGTACAATCGCGTTGCACAGTTCATATAGCGTATCTGGGATCCTCTCTTTATCTCTCCCAGTTATTTGCGCCTTCACCTACTTCGTGATGAGCAAGATGGCTGGTATTCCGCACATGCCGGCTGCTGACATGGACGATCCAACAAGCACGACAACAAGCGCACAGCATGATCCTCACCAGCACCATCATGCACACATTGGTCACCACACGGGCAAGAGGCTGAAACACTTTCTGAGACCAGATGGAAGAAAGGTGCACATTGCGAGTTCCCCCGATGAAGCAAATCACATGAGGAGGAAGCTGAGCAATGCGAGCGAGAAAGAAGACTTCGACCTAGTCATCCATGGATCTCCCGAACATGTTAGTTCTACACAAGAATTAGAGAGTCATGGCATGGAACAATCGCTCTACTAACGCACACAGATCGAAGCACTCCGCCACACCCACGCCCACCACACTGCGCACCACCGCCAACTGCACCAAGACCATGGCGACCTAGCCCAAGAATTCGAGCGCGTAATCCGCGACCTCGACACCCTCTCCACCGAACTCCACATGCTAACCTCGCACGCCGTGCAACTCGACGCCAACTTCTCCAAATACGGTTACTCAGCCCATCTACGCACCAAAGAAGACGGCCCATCAACAGACTCCCTCGCTGAGTCCTCCTTCGATAAAGAAACATGGCACTCTGATCGTCAACACGGTACAGCAATCCACTTCTACCAAAAGCCTATCGTACGACAGTACTTCCACAAGGGGCTCCTCTGGCGCGCAAAAGAAGCACAGGAAGTGGCTAGCTACGAACTCTTCATTGACCTCTTCTACGTGGGCATCATCGCCATAACAGGCGATTCTGCAGCTGAACATCCAACCGCGCAGTCCTTGCTCCGTTTCACAATCACTTTCATCATGGGCTGGAAATTCTGGACGGACATCGGAGTGCTGGTGTCGTGGTTCGATAGCGATGATGTGATCAGGCGGGTTTCTGTACTCTTTCTGCTAACGTGTTTGTTGGGCTTTACGACGAATATGGTTGAGGCGTGGGAGAGAACGTACGCACCGCTTGTAGGATTCTATCTCGCGGCGAGACTGTTTGTGACGAGCTGTTGGTTTTGGTACGCATGGCGTATCCCCATGGTGAGGGGGAGTATGTTGGGGAATGCGTTACTTTCTTTGATACCGGCGGTGCTTTGGATGGCGAGCGTGAGTGTGGAGGAACCGAAGCGACAGGGACTTATTTGGGTGGCTATCTTGTTCGATCTTTTCGGCCAGTTTAGCATGGTGTTGCTTCAGCGGCCGGGATCGCCCATCGCGCGCTTCGTGCCTGAGTCGTGGAAGAGGAGTCTGGAGTTCTATCCCGCGACGAATATCGAGCATCGAATTGAGCGGACGAATGCGTTTGTTACGCTGGTGTTTGGGTCTTGTGTATTGGGCTTGCTGTATCAGAGTAGTGTGGCGATGGGTATCAATGCGTTCTTTGGAAAGGCGGTGCTGGGTTTGGTGCAGACGTTCGTGTTGAATTGGGTGTACTTTGAGATTGACTCGTTCAATCTTCATACACATGCTATCCGCCGACATGTGTTCTCTGGTAAGTCAGACCCCCAAACGCTCCCACGCCGATAATAACGATCAACCAGCTTTGACATGGTTCTCCGCCCACCTCCCTTTCATCATGTCTTTCGTCCTATCCGCATCAGCCCTCGGCGTCCTAGTCCGCGCCCACGACACCGCCTCCGCACCCCTAGAATCTCTATCAGAAACCTTCGTTTCCCGCTCCGAAGACCACATCTCCGATGGCCTAGTCTGGTTCTACTGCGGCGGTCTAGGCATCTCGCTCCTCTGCCTCACCGTCATCTCAGCAACACACGTCCACCGCACGATTCCCAACCAGCGACTCCGCAAACCCGTGCGTCTCCTCTTCCGCGCTGCTGTTTCTGTCATCATACTCACTCTTCCTCTTGCACACCTCGATAGCCTGCGGTTGATAGCAACGACCACGGGACTAGTCGTGTCTGTGCTAGTGCTTGAATTGGTCGGCGTGGCGTGCTGGGGTGAAAACTTCTTCTGGGAAAAGGAGTGTAAGAGGGATCAGGCGACGTATAGTGCGAGGTGTGCGGTTAAGAGAGAGGAGTTGGAGAAGAGTGTTAGGGAGGGGACGGTTGTGGATGTAGAAGAGATCGCGAGGAGGGAGGGTGGGGAGAAGGGCGTTGTTGGTGTGGTTTGAGTGGACATAATCGGGACATGATGACGATATTTTACGTCTTTAATACTCTAATGAGTATGATGATACAACGGGCTTCAGATAAATCTCGAAATAGCTCAAATACCGTCGCTAAATGCCACCAATGTGTTCGACTTGAACACACAGACTTGAACATAGGAAAAAGATCGACCATCAATTCCCTACTCTTCATCTCCAACCTTGGTCTTGTTTTGCTCATCATGGAAGCGAATCGTCCTTCCAGGAATGACTCTCTCAGCCGGGTCTGGCGCCTCGCCATTCTCACCACCAGCCTTCACACCTCCTTTGGGCGCCGCACCCTCCCCGTCCGAGACCAAGGCGTTGACACTGGCCATCGGTACTGGTGGCTGACTAGCTGAGCGGCTCGTGCTAGGTGCCCTTGATGTAGCCCTTGATGTACTCGCCGAGCTAGTCCCCGAACTGATTATAGACCTGCCGATGCGCACGACGCGGTTTGGCAGCGAGTCGCCACCGTTGCGCGACCAGCCTGGACGGCGGCGAACACGCGCTTCGGCATCGGTGATGGTCTGGTCATTTCCCTCGATGTGGAAAGCTGGACCGGTGTCCTCGGGGGAGTTAGAGCCTGTGCGGGCAAAGGACAAAGCTGTGCTGAGGGTGCGAGGGATGAAGAAGCCGACTTTTCCGAGAGGAATGGACAGACCGTGAACGACCTGGTTGACATTAGAAAACAAGGTTCTCAGATTACGGAAGACGAGTGTACTTACAACTGAGCAGATTACCAAGAACCAAATAACCACGTTCATGACTTCCATCAGGTATGCAGCATCTTCCCTGACTTCGCCATCGACTTGAATCTTGGCGAGAAACTCGAGACTGATGTAGAGGTAGAAAATGGCGCTCACACCGATGGGACCGAAGAAGCCCACGAAGAGTGCTTGTCGCTTTTGCTCAATCTGATGAATCTGTTTGTGCATAGCGAAGATGATGGGCAGACGGCGGAACAGCAGTACGAGTATACCCAAGGGAATGAGCCGATAGATGGGAATGACGGGCGAGTGTGCGAAGAGGCGCCACGGGCAGACAGCGCCGAACCAGATGAAGATGGATACGTTCAAGAGCATATCGATGGTAGGCTGGAATGAGTCGTCCATCGTTTCGAGGCGGAACCAGTCATCCCAGGTAAATGTGTTCCCTGCGATGAAACAGGCAAGCACGTCGTCGCTACCAATCATACCGCATGTGCCAACAATGAAGAGCTAATTCTGCGGTCAGTGACTCTCACATCATCAAGATTCTCATGAGAAACTTACAGCCAAAGTGATTGCAAACACCAAGAAACTCTCGCGGTCCACGTATTTCCGCTCTTCAGCCCAATGCAGTAATTCCTTCGCAATCCAACCCACGGCAGCTCCGTAAACCACACTGAGTATGATTGTGTAGCCCCAAGTTTCACCGAACCACAGGCCTACTGCAACTCTAGTGCTGTTGTCCGAGCCCTGACCTCCATGGCCAATATGCTCGATAAGGTAGAGCGGTAGAAATAAGAACGGGTACCCAAGGCCATCATTGGCTCCCGATTCAGCCACGATAATCTTCTGCAACTCCTTCGGAATGTTTGCATCCGCAAACTTTCCCTTAACGATGGAGTTGGACAATACAGGATCCGTGGGTGTGACGCAAGCGCCTACGGCCAGGGCATGCAGGAAGCTGATGTGCGGGACCATAGCGAAGACAAGCAGACTGGTCACGATCCACATGAACGTCATGCCCGGGCCGAGTAGTAAAGCTAAGCTCTTCCATTCTGTCTTCAGATATTTTGAGGGAAGCTGCACACCTGCGAGGACAAGTTGGACACCCAGCACCAGGCGCGTAAAGTACAGGGTAATAGTATCCAGCACTTCGACATCGTTGAGAGCGTATTCTTCTGGTTTGATCCAATTCGTCGCATGTGGAGAAAAGATGAGTCCAGCGATAAGTGATATTACTAAACACACGCAGATTAGCTATGCGCTCTTCTTTGCCCAAGATTCCCATGGTCCAGACCCAGGCGGTCAGCAACTTACAGGCTTCACTAAGATAATAATGCTCTTTCATCAAGTAGCTGACGAGGCCGAAAAGCGTAATGAACCCTCCCAATGTCGCACAGACAATGTTGAAGTTGTTGACCGCCAAGGTAGGCATGGCTGGCCACCGAACCCTGAACGGACCCTCAAAATCCGGCGAACGGCTATGTCGGCTTCTTCGATGGCTCTGCTAAACTCTCGGCGAAGCTTGACGGCAAAGCTTAACAAATATCTTCTCCTGCTTCACGAGGTTGTGAGAGACGACTAAAGCGACTGCAACCCTCTCTTTCTTGTGCAAAGTGGTGTTCGCCTTTTATGTAGAGTTGTTCGGTCGATCCGTGGGGTAAATGTTAGCGTTTCGGTGATACTTGGGCGGTCTGCGATCACAAGACACAACGACACCAAAAGCTTGGTGGTGATGACAAGAGGCTTGGTCTGCACAAGAAAGCAACAGGTGGTAATATAAGTGGAAAATGTGGGGAGTGGTTGGCATCTTGAAGAGATCGCGACGAAGGCGAACGTGGGTCGCACACGCGTAGCGCCTTGGCTGACGGCTTGTACAAGGCTGTGTGAAGGCTTGGTATTTTGGAATTAAATACCTCAACCTTTACAGACATGCCACGGGACTGGATTTTTGAACAACCTGGCGCGGGTACCGCTTCGATTCTCTACTTATCGCGGATCACGTGCCGAAATCGAGAAAACGTGTCACAATGCTTATTTACAATCCCAATAAAGCCCAATATTCAACCATGACCAAATGCACATCTAAACGTTCGCTGCTGCTGCTACCTGAGGACCATAGCCGACTTGTGGGTATGGCTCACCAGGTGCCATGAAGTTTGTCTTGGGGTTCTTCTGGGCCTTGGCTGCCGAGCAACGGGCCATGGTTGGCGAGCTGTGTTATGGTCAGTAGATGTGACAAAGTGGGCGAGTAACGTGGAAATGACTTACTTTCTCGAGATGGCATCTGTGAAGAAGAAGTTCTCAATGGGGTTCTTAAGCGCTTGACCAGTTGCTTGTGCGCCCTGGTTCTGGTCTACAAGCTGAACCTTGCTCAAGCTAGGTAGCGATGCGGGTTCAACAAGGTCGTATCTCCTGAGGGCAGGTGAGATCTCTTCCATGCGGTCACGCAGGGCCTCAACATCGTCGTAAGGCAGCTCGGCGCCAAAGTACTCTGATGCCGCTCGGACGATCTTCCAGTCCTCTCTTGAAGCGCCGGGAAGGCCAACAGCAGCACGGGTCATTTGTACACGACCCTCGGTGTTGACGTATGTGACCGACTTCTCGGTGTATGCGGCACCAGGCAAGACGACATCGGCGAGCTGTGCGCCGCGGTCGCCGTGGTGACCTTGGTAGACGACAAAGGCGTCCTTGGGGATGTCGGCTTCGTTAACCTCATCCGCGCCCATAAGCCAGACAAACTTGGGCTTGGTTTGGGCGACCTCAGACGAGGGAACGGTGAAGCCAACCTCGTAGGCACCAGTTCGGGAAGCTGTTCGCTGCAAGATGTTGTAGCCGTTCCACTCCTCGGTGTGGAACTTGTCCTTGTTCTTCTCGACAAAAGATCCAACCTGCTCGTAAATCGACTTGGCGTCAACGTGCTCAGTGACACCACTACCGACGATAATCATGGGCTTCTTGGCCGAAGCCAACTTCTTTCCGAACTCCCCAGAAAGAGCGCTCTTGAGGTCGTTGGCGTTGCTTCCGAGCTTCTCGTACTCGAATGTGCTCTCAAAGTCCTCACCAACGTAGCCAATCTCAAGGTCTGTCCTCAACCACTGCTTCCTGATGCGAGCGTTAAGAACGGCAGCCTCCCATCGGGGGTTGGAGCCAATGAGGAGAATGTAGTCGGCATCCTCAACACCATAGATCCTGGAGTTGAAGGAGTAGTTCGACTTGACATCGATTCCGTGAGCGATGGGTTCGCTGCCACCGGGCTGGTCAAGAGCCAGGTTGTCTGAGCCGAGTCTGTTGGCAAGATCCTTCATGGCAACCAGCGCCTCAGTCTCGACGAGGTGGCCAGCCACAACCTTGAATTCGTTGCCCTTGGGTGCGATCTTCTTGTATGCGTTGCCAATCTCGACCAGCGCCTGCTCCCAGGTGGCGGGCTGGAATTGATCGTCAACGCGGACTAGTGGGTTGACAAGGCGCTGTGTGCTGAGAGCGTCGCAGGCGAAGCGGGTCTTGTCGTTGATCCATTCCTCGTTGATGTCATCGTTGAGTCGCGGGATGACCCTCATGACCTGGATACCACGGGCGTCGATGCGGATGTTTGAGCCAAGTCCATCAAGAACGTCGATGGACTCAGTCTTGTATAGTTCCCATGGGCGGGCCTTGAACGCGTAGGGCTTCGAAGTGAGGGCACCGACGGGGCAGAGATCGATGACGTTGCCTGAGAGTTCGGTATCAAGGGCTGTCTCGAGGTATGTGCCGATTTCCAGGTCGTTGCCACGGCCGAAAGAACCAAACTCAGGAGCACCAGCGATGTCGTTGGAGAAACGGACGCAACGAGTGCAGTGAATGCACCTGTTCATGGAGGTCTGCTATCTGTAAGCCATCTTCTTGGAACCAGACACTGTGGAATCCTACCTTGACCAATGGGCCAACGTTCTTGTCCTCCACCGCACGCTTTCCTTCGAGCTCGTGGAAGCGGCCGCGGTCGGCACCGTATCGCATGGACTGATCCTGGAGATCGCACTCGCCTCCCTGGTCGCAAATGGGGCAGTCCAGAGGGTGGTTGGCGAGCAGGAACTCCATGATGCCCTCACGCGCCTTGTGGACGAGAGGCGAGTCCGTCTTGACGACCATGCCGGGCTGTACAGGCCATGCGCAAGAGGCGACTGGCTTAGGAGCCCGCTCCACTTCGACCAAGCACATACGGCAACTTCCAGCAATCATCAACTTCTCGTGGTAGCAGTATCGCGGGATGGTAACTCCGGCCTTGTCGCAGGCCTGGATGAGGGACGAGCCGGCTGTTGGGGCGCATTAGAACCGTGTGGGCAGTCACGAGGGGGTGTGTTCTGGCTTCGTACCTTCGATTGATACCTTCTCTCCATCTGACACGGGCGTTAGCATACCTCGCCGCCCGCAATGGGGAGTGGCACAAACCGATAGTGAGCTCAACGTCTGCTGGGCGGCGGGCCGAGGCACTCAAGGCCCGGCTGCCATTGAGGGCTGCGCGGAAGGCAGGCCTCCGCAGCGACCGGATCATCTGTTGCCGCAGCATTGTGAGGCTCTGAAAGATGGCGATGGACTTGTGGCTGCGGAGCTCCAACTGACGTTCACGATGGCATCGCTCAGGCTTGGCGACTGAATAATCCAGCCGTGATTGGCCAAAGCGCCGCTCGCGCCTGCCACAAAATTCTCGCCGGCCGCCCTCCGACCTTCTCTTCTTCACTCATTTCGGGCACAATTTATTGTAGGAAAGTTTGGCACTCTACCTAGCTATCCTCTATTACGTGCCCAAGAGCACGACTCACCGTGCGAGGTAGCTGGAGCAGACGAGGTTTTCTGATGATATCTTGTTCCTTACCAACGTCGCTACATTTTGACTGAAGAAGAAGCTTTGCTTGTGTGTGGTGGAGCTTGAGATGGCTCAACGCTCCATGATAGGTGGCGATGAAGCTGTACATGCTTTCCACGCTGGCCCACGGCGCGTTGCTCTCGATGAGTTACAACATGGTGGCCACCACTCTTGCCATCATGCCTATGCCGGGGCGGTGTGCGTGTAGTAGAGGTTTTTTTCCGAGCTTGAACCCTGCGGGTATTCGTGAGGCAACATTTGCAAGCAGCCGGGATAACAAGGCGGCAACGGCTTTGATGCAAGAAGTCTATCTGACGCGTGTGGAGGGCCGGTCAGGCTTTCGTACGTGTACCTAGGTATGCGGCTCTGCCAACGTCACGTTTACGCCGGGTCACCGCGGACATCGTGTGCGGGGAAACTCGAGCTACCCATCTCACTTCTTCACAATCACGACTGCATGGTGGTTTCTTCTGATTGAAAAGCTTTTGAAATTGTTTGATCCCTCAAGGGCCTGCGACAAAAGATCTACACTACACCGAAATCATACCTTGACTGGTCTTTCTAGTCTAATGTGCGCCGCAAGAAGTAAAGTTTGCAGCCTCATCGGGCGACTCCCGAACGCCGTGGCAGAATAGTCCGCTCTAAAAAATAAGATTCGTAATCATCGCTTACTCGTTGTCACTCTCAGGGCCAACCTCCATCTTCGTAGCCTTCTTAGCTCCGGGAGCATCGATCTTCTGCGGTGGCACACCGAGGCCGTTGTGGTTGCGGAAGAATAGAACACCCTTGCCCTCGCCCTCAGCACCGACGCTGGGCTCGACCCACTGGCACCAGCGTGCACTCTTGTACAGAGCCTTCAAGAAACCGATGGGACCATCCTTTGTGTCAGAGCGGTAGTGCCTGCCCATGATGGGCTTGATGGCCTCGGTGGCCTCGTCGGCGTGGTAGAAGGGAATGGTGGAGATGTAGTGGTGGAGGACGTGGGTCTCGACGATGCCGTGAAGGAGGGTGCGTCCGATGAAGCCAAACTCGCGGTCGATGGTAGCAGCGGCACCACGAGTGTAGGTCCAGGTGGTGGCATCGTAGTGGGGCAGGGTGGGGTCGGTGTGTTGCAGGAAGGTGATCATGACGAGCCAGTGGTTGACCCACAGGTAGGGGATGATGTACCAGACGAAGAGGTTGTTGAAGCCGTAGCTCTTGCCAATGAAGGTGAGAGCAGCGATGACAAGAGCGATACCGAGGTCGCTGAGCAGGATGAGGTGCTCGTCGCGTTTCTCGTACAGGGGGCTGGAGGGGTTGAAGTGGTTGACACCGCTGAACAGGCCGTTCTTCTTGCCCTTACCCTTGCCCTCGATCTGACGCTCGTGGTTGTTGTGGCCGGTGACGTTGGCCATGAGGTACATGGGCCATCCACCGAGCTGCTGGCCGATGGTGTGGAGCAGGGTGTAGATGGGAGTCTCGTCAGCCAGCTCGGAGATCTCGTGGATCGCCTTGCCGACACGGGTGGCGTAGACCTCACGGGTCTTGGGGACGAAGACCATGTCGCGCTCCATGTGGCCGGTGGCCTTGTGGTGCTTGCCGTGGGAGATCTTCCAGGAGAAGTAGGGAACGAGGAGGAGAGAGTGGCAGACCCAGCCGACAGTGTCGTTGAGCACCTTGGAGGGCGAGAAGGCCTGGTGGCCGCACTCGTGGGCAAGGATCCACAGACCAGTGCCGAAGAAGCCCTGGAGGACAGTGTATAGGGCCCAGAGACCAGCGCGGAGGGGCATGTTGGGGACCGTCTCGGGAGTCACGTAGTTGTGGAACACGTAGAAGGTAGCGGCGAGCGAGGCGAGGTCGCGGGCGACGTAGCCCAGACCACGGATGGCAGAGCGCTCGAAGCAGTGCTTGGGGATGGCATCGCGCAGCTGCTTGATGGTGTAGTCGGGGATCTCGAACTCGTTGCCGTAGGTGTCGAGGAGCTTGCCGGTAGCCTTCTTAGAGTGCTGGGGCTGCTCGTCCATCGAGGACAGCGACGTGTTGGAGGCTGAGCCAGCTGGCGAGTCGAAGGGTGAAGCCGAGACTGAGTTGGCAGTCGAATCGGCCGTCATGTTCCTCTTCAGCACTGGCTGCTGAGCGCGGGCAGTCGAGGTTGCCATGGTGGGAGAAGTTGTGGTGTGGTGGTGGAGGGGAACGAGGGTTGGGGGTGGGGAGCAAGCCTGAGCAGTTGCAGCACCAGAGGGCTATCAACTGTTGAGATGCAGGGCAGGCTGCGAATTGGTGAGTGTGCCGGGACTGGCAGGTGGATGAATGTCTGTACGACTTTCAGAGAGTGAGAGAGATTGGGTGAAGAAGGGCGCTGTGTGTGCGGGACAGGTGGGAATTTAAACCAGGGCCCTCAGGGCGGTGTCGATGAATTTCTGGGTATGCGCCAGGGTAGGAATGGGCAGGTCGACGAGCCAGGGGCGTTCGAGAAGCCGTTTCGCTTCGATAATCAGACAGGTCCGGCTCCATCAACTAGCACGCTTTCTCTCTACACCTTGTGCATCTCTCTCCACTCGGCAAAAATTACTTTCACCATTGCCCTCCCTCGCCACCGCACTGGACACGGACAGCTCTGTCCTGGTCGAGAGGCGTGGTACACGGTGCCATCTCCACCGGCATGCGTGTCCAGCACTGCATTCTCTAGCTCCCTCCCGCAACAAGCCAGTCTACATGGGGCCCTGAATTTTCAGCAGATCGCTCTCATCCGCTGGCTTGGCGCGTCGCTAGGCACGAGTATGGCAAGCAGACCGCTTGTTTGTGCCCATCACCACCCGCACTCCAGCGCCTCGCCTAGAGTCGTCGCCCGCAGGTACCAGGTGGATATCTGCCGGGCTTGAATTGGTGGCGATTGTCTGAGTTGGCGCCGAATGAAACCCGCTACACTACTGGGTGTGTAGGCTACTATGTCCTACCACGAGCAAAAGCAATGCGCACTCTACGGAGGCCCGCAATGGCTCGAAAACGTTGTGGGCGCACATCGCAAAAAGTCGGAATGCCTCCCACGGATGGTGCAGGCCTCGCTGCAGGGTCTGGGCTAGCGCGCCAGGCACCATTCAACCAGATTGATTCGCCGCAGACCCCGCCGAGGTTCAGCCTTCGCCCTTCGAACGCGTCTCCACACGTGGAGGGGTCCTTTGGGCCACGTCTCGAGCTCCCATCACATCTGCCATCGCTACCAGAGGCCTTTTCATGGCGTGGCACCGCATGACGGGCTCCTCGACGCTTATCTACTGCGGCTGTTCAACGGTCGGCTTACATACTTTGTCGGTCCCAACAAACTATACATCGTCATCTCACATCTAGCGACTGCCCCGTACATGTCCAGGTGCATCGCTTGGCGCTCTCGGTTACGCTAGTCTATCTTATCTTTGCTAGCAGAATCTCGCAAGCCATACCACAACGGTCCTCGAACCACGTCGAATTGGCGTCTAGCGCAGTACTCCTCTTACACCTGTATCACGATACTCAGAACACATTGCACTCGCTATGCTTTGCTCGCGTTCAAGGTCTCTTGCTGAGACTCACCTCCGTTCGGGCCGTTGTAGCAGGACGTCTCACATCTTTCGCCCCAAACACACTCTAATGATGTCAACTTTCTTCTTCTCATCACGCATTTCTTTACAGACTAATCCGGTTCTGGAACTGCGTTCAGCCTTCTCTCGGCCATCTTCGATAAGTGTGGTCGCGCTGTAGCGACTAGCACCTACGTACTCGGGACTTTCACATGCCAACCCCACTACCCCATCACCACCGGCAAGTGGATCACGGAGAATATTGAGCGGAGGATCGCCCCTAAAACACGTTCAACGGCTTTATCGGGCCCCTCAGATCGATCCTGGGACTTGCAACCTTGATCTTGGCGCATACTAGCAAGCGACGAGCTTCAATGGCGATTTCCACATGTTACAAACGTTTTGCTGGGGCGGCGATGATCTCAAATGCACCGGGCAGGTCTCGTGCTGGAAATCGATCACTCTAGTCGCGGACCCTAAAGGGGTTTTCACGTGTCTCCGAGGTACTCGTCACAATTGGCCACTTACCGCATACGTGGACCTTGAGTGTGGCACTGGGTTCACGATCAACACAACACATGCTATAGTGAAGCACGCCACCCTAGGAAAAACTTGAACACCCTGGAGCCTACGTTTACGTTGGGTCACCCACTTTACAGGTTTTTGTCTTGATGTAGCCCGCAGGCCTGTTCAGGTTTTTTTCTTGTATGAGGTGGAAGCACCATTGTTTATCAGTGTTCATTCCTGGCTTTGGGCGTCCTCCTTATACTTCCAAGTGCTGACGAGAAATAGCGGCACACGACTTGCTTCAGCACAATCAAACATGCGGAGATTATGCCTAGATTTGCCTCGGCCAACGTCCAGAGGCCTCGCTCTATAAAATCCCAGGTTTCGTCTCGTTGGTTGCGCACGCTATTAGCAACGGCTGTAGCACGTAGTATGGACGTTATTGTTACACTAATGATACTGTCAGTGCATGTTCAGCATATGGTGATGCACACGCAAGATAGCTGTCTATACAAGCAATACTTACAACCCGCCGAGCAAGAATATGCTGTATAGGAGAATCATCTCTTGGGATTTGAGCCGTAGTCCCGAGATTTCCCGGATGGGCAGTGCCAATACGATCACATCTGTCGTAATATTGATCGCGGCGTTTGCGACCCAAAATTCCGAGCTGTCGATGCAGTTTCCTTCGATATCCTTATCCCAGGATCGCTGGATTGGGACGCATTGGAAGATAGTCGCGAAAACAGTGGCAATCCCAGACGCGACAACGATGGAAAGCGCGCAATAATACATCCAACGGAAGTGGCGTGAGATGAGCATGCTTGAACTGAAAATGCGCTTGTACAACAGGATAACGGAGATTTTGTTCAAGCACATCACGACTTTGTATGGTGTCTGCGCGAACCAGAAAAACTTGAGGCACGTCCGCAACTCTTCGATCGAAAGATCAGCCTTGTGTTTGCCATAGCCGTACCCAACAGATATATGAACAAAGGCCGACATCGATATGGAGAATAGCTAATACGTCTTAGTCAGAACACCAGCGAGCATACACTGGACTTACCAAAGACGCTACGATCGCGTAGTCGTCAGCGCGTAATGCCACATCTCCTCGAAGTCGAACGACAATTCTGGCAACGACCGTGAGGCCAGCGACAATGATCATTACAAGAGATGTCAAGTACAGCTTCCATCCTTGGTTGGCTTCACCATCTAATGGGAAACCCATATTGAACGTCATCTCGTATGGAAGTCCGTATCGCTCGACAAATTGCTCTGTGCGAAAGACACAACTAAGTCGAAGCCTCGAGCGGACAAGGTCATTATCTGAATGCTTTGTTCTCATCCTTCGGTCTGCAACCAAATGCTTGTGCCGCGGAGCCCACTTTGCCTTTTCACGTCTCTATGTCATGGACCCAACTTCACTGGCTGTAACAACAGCTCATATCGCTATCAGTGGAGAGACATTATCGAATGTGGTGATCTTCGGGTCGGGTGAACCGATCAGTGTTCCTCCGACCCCGGGAAACACATAAGCGACAATCCTTCACGCGTCGGCCTCCCGTTTGAGGAAAGGCGTCAAGGAACCTTGTATGCGGCGTAGTTGTACGAGCTGTCCTGCAGGGTAGTTCGGACATAAGGACATCGAAGGCATTTCCAATTATATTCGCGCACGGCAGCAATCGAATCTAAGGTTGCGACCAGCGTTCTTATTGCCTCCTGCATCTCAAAGAGCACACAATCCTACGGACACCAATTTTCAGCCGCACCTCTCTGTCGACAATCGCTGCTCTTGTAAGGAGTGATTAGATCAAGATGCATAGTCTTGTAACCCTATCATTGTGGCTATGTGCCATTGAGTTGTCTCTGGCTGCGCCGAAGACATTCTCCTACGAGCACGCGAAGACGGAGAACGGGCAGATCACAGGCCATCGTTCACCCAAAGTCAACGGGGTCTGGGAGTATCTGGGCATCCCATTTGCGCAGCCACCACTTGGTGCTTTACGATTCGCTGCGCCTCAGAAATACAAAGGCCAGGATGATTATATTGCTGCCAATTTTGTAAGCATTTATTTGGCGTTACCAGCCCATAGGATGCAAATGTGTTGACGATCAGAACAGGGATAGTAGGCGTCTGGTATTGATGCCGCATGTATTATTAGGCTGATGTTATGCACAGTGGCTGCCCACAACAACCTCCTAGCTGGCCCGAATTTCCTGGATTTACTCCTCAAGCATTGACTGTCCTTGACTCCGGTACGAAATCCCAGAAACAGAGGGCATATCAGTGCAAGACGCCGTAGCGACAGCTCGCGAGTTCGTGCATCTTGACACACACGAAGTACCCTATACTCTATCTATAACTGTGCTAACCGTTCCAAGTACGTTACCATTGATATGCAACACTACCCACACCTGCCAATAGGTACTGATTTGAACCCTTATTTCAGTTTGCTGGTGGTGCTGGAATGCCCACAAGTGAGGACTGTCTTACCTTGAACATCTGGTCGAAGCCAAGCATTAAGTCTGCTAAGGCGAAGAAACCTGTCTATGTTTTCTTTCATGGAGGACGTAGGTCATCATTTGTCCTCCCATCCCCAACGTCCACTTGTCTTACTTGAACAGGCTTCGCTGGTGGCTATACCAACACGCCCTTTGCCAATGGCCAATACCTCGCAAACAACGAGGACATCGTCGTCGTTTCAGTCAACTACCGCCTCAATGTCTTTGGCTTCCCTGGTGCCCCTGATGCAGACACCAACCTAGGATTGCGGGACCAGCGTCTCGCAGTGGAATGGCTCCAGAAGAACATCGCAGCATTTGGCGGAGACGCGAAGAAAATCGTCATATCCGGTCAATCTTCCGGCGGTGCAGCTGTGGACTGGTGGTCCTATGCGTACAAGGAGAACCCTATCGTCCACGGTCTCATGTCCACATCAGGAAACGCATTCAGCTTCCCTATGAACACCCCAGAAAAGCAACGATCCAACTGGGTTGACATCGTCAACCTAGTAGGCTGCGGCTCATCAAACGACACACTATCCTGCATGCGCCGTCAAACCTGGGAAGTCCTGTCAGAAGCCGCAGCAAAGATCGCTCCCAGCCCAGGCGGCAGTCCCGTCCGTTCAACACCGCCTTTCTACCCCCTGGTCGACAACGAAACCATCTTCGCCGACTACCTCTCCCGCTCAGCAGCCGGCGACTTCGCTAAACTGCCTTATTTACACGGCCACAACGACCACGAACAAGGCTACTACGTCATCCCAGCTTTTGCACAAGGTCGAAACGTGACGGAGGCGCAGGGCGACCAGTTCCTCCTTGAGTCCTTCGTCTGTCCCGTTTCTCACGAAGCTAATGCACGCATCGATTCTGGTGTGCCGACATGGGTCTACCGATACTACGGCGACTGGAATAATACCCGTCTGTATCCTACATCTGGTGCGTATCACGGGACTGAACTGAACATGATTTTTGGTGGCTCTGCGGATGCCAGTGGCCTCCCTCAAACGCAGGCTCAGAAAGACACTGTTAGGCTTGTGCAGCGCGCTGTTGCGGCGTTTACTGAGGACCCGAAGGAAGGACTGACGAAGCTGGGCTGGCCGGTCTTTGATCCGGAGAAGAAGAGTTGGGGTGAGATTGCTGTGGGGAATCGAGCGGAGATCTCGTTTGCGAGACCGGAGAAGTATGATGCGAAGTGCGGGGATGTTGCATTGGGGTCTTTACAGGGCATGTCGTAAGGGCAGGTAGGGACTGTGCCGTGCAAGCAAATCTCAGCAGATCTTCGCATCAGACCTTACGGCCTTGAAGCACAACGTTCCAATCTTCGGCCCGATCAGGCCCTTCATGAAGTCCTCATTGTATTGCTGGGGTCACTACTGAACCGGAAATTAGCAACACTGGAGCAGACCAGCTCGTCCGCTAGTAGCTATCACGTATAGCATAGATGAACGAGGAGGATACGCCGATCTTAGGAGTGTTTATCCAGTTGCGCATATACAAATGTGGTATTCAAAGCCTGACATGGATTCAACAAATGACAGTTCCAATGGCATCGTCGGAAGCATGCTCTTACCAGTAACCAGACTCAAGCACGAAGCCTACAATCGTGCTCTTAGCGATCTAACATCCAACTTCCTCCAAGCCAAGAACGCAACCAAAGCCACAACACTGATCCGCCCAACAAGTGCCGTAGCAACCGCCCTCCTGACAAGCGGATAGTAGCCCTCCAACATGGAATTGACCGCAGCGCCTCTCGCCATCATCTTCGCTCTCCCGCTTTGTCCCCACCCTCTTCCAACACCCAAGCCAGCTATGCCGACCTCGCCCGGCTTCTCTTCCTCCAAAGACCCAAGCGCTTCACTGCCAATACCTGGGAAGTCCTGGGTGGGCAGCCCTGTCGCATCCTGACTATTCGTCGTTGTCACGCTCGACGCAGCTGTGCTCATTTCCAGAGACTTCTGCTTCCGAAACCGGTACGACATGGCCCACATGACGAACCGTACGTCCCAGTTGGTAAACGTAGGGTATGTCCATAGTTCTAGTGCGTTGTGTGGTGGCATATGTTCTAGAAAGTCGCTTACGACACCCAATGTCAAACCCCATAGCAACAATGGAGGCCTACGGTCCTTGGATCTGCCTTCGGGGCCTGCCAATGCTTCTCTAATTGTATTTGTGACACTCTGGGGCGCTGCTTCGACGGGTATGAAGTCGGGGATAGTTGCGCAATGCGTCGAATTGGCTGGCACGAGTTGTATGGCAGCAAACATCATCTTGCTCAGCATGGCTTGTAGGAACCAGCGCTTGATGCCTAGCTCGGACTTTGCCAGTCGCGCTGAGACATCGGCGTATTCGTGTGTACGGAGAGCTGGCGAGAGAAGGGCGCGAATGGGGACCCAATGTGAGGAGGCGACTTCGGTGGGTTGCAGGCGTTGCTGTGGGTAGGCGGGAGAGGTCAGGAGATAGATGTACGGGCATAGCACCATGAGTCTGCTTGTGGTCAGCCTAGGTTCGGTCGATTATATTCTCCATGATCCAAGTCAAAGTGACATTGAGTGACGACGTACGGTACTTTGCCCCAGCTCGTTGTAACAATCCGCTGCGGTAGATTGCCGACCGCGATCGCATTGGCAAGGCTCAGGTCAATGCCAACCTCTTCGAGCGCTTCTCTAGCTGCTGCTGCCTGGTCGTCCTCATCCTCTGGATCCCTCTTCCCACCTGGCAACGCAACATGTCCGTTCCACTTATCACCGATTCGTGCGGCTCGTTTTATGAAGAGTAGCTCGGGGTCGCCGTGCTTGACCCATTCTTGTGAAAAGAAGGCGCTGAGTGAGGACTCAAAGTCGAATTCGGAATGGGGCTGTGCGACAGATGATCGTCTGCGTCGAGGCGGCAAAGGGCTATCGGAGCTGTCAGGCCAATGCGAGTAGTTTGGTTGTATGCGAAGGATGAGGGCTACAGAAGCGCGTTTAGGCAGGTTTGGCGGACACGCGACATCAGGATAGGGGTTCGCGTTGAGCTCTAACAGAATAGACTGGAGATGGCTGACGAGGTCTTCGGTACTACTTTGCGTTGTCATGATGTCTACGGGATCTCAATGCGTTGGAAACGGAAGTACGCGTTTGAAGATGGATGGGTCGGGAGGTCCACGGCACATTGGCGAGGGTGGTGACTTGTCGCGGGTACTAATGTGCATGCAAGTGACACAAAAAAGAAACGCGCGCCGCGAGGAGGTCTAAATGGCGGCGGATGTGATTCTTGAGAGATTCAGCGGCTGATATATGCGTATCGCAACGGAGAACCGAGGCGCGATGATTGACATGGCCATGGCGATTGGCTGCATCGCTCAACTCAGCGTAGAGGAGCTGACGAGCGGTGAGTGGACGCCATGATGGGTACGACACATGGATATGGGAAGATAGGCGATGCACAGCGGGAGCTACGTGTATATCCAAACGATACGAGCCGTAGTCATCTGGAGTTTGCGTCTCGCAGTCGCGTAGCGGAGACGAGCTCTGGCCAATCGGGCTAAAGCCATGGAGGGGCAGGCAAATGAGGTCACTTGTGAGCCCCGCGACGCCAAAAAAACTCCACATTGTGTCGTGCGCCATTGTTTTGTACCCCAGATCTCTCTGCTTTACTTGACTGCCTCTCTTCAATTGACAACTGAACATTCAAATCATAGTCAACATGGGAGGCCAAAAGACAGGTAAACACACGCTTCCAGTACCCATGGATTACTTCTAACTCTTTGCGACAGCGATTCTATCAGTTTATGACAAGACCGGTCTTCTTGACCTGGCCAAGGGACTGCACGAATGCGGTGTCCGACTGCTGGCCTCGGGCGGCACGGCCAAGATGATCCGCCAGGCCAACTTCCCCGTAGAAGATGTCTCTGCCATCACCAAGGCGCCTGAGATGCTCGGCGGACGCGTCAAGACGCTCCACCCCGCCGTACACGGAGGCATTCTCGCGCGCAACCTCGACTCGGACGACTCAGACCTCTCCGCCAACAGCATCGACAAGATCGACTTCGTCGTATGCAACCTGTACCCCTTCTCCGAGACCGTTGCGCGCATCAACGTTACCATCCCAGAGGCCGTTGAGGAGATCGATATCGGAGGTGTCACCCTTCTTAGGGCCGCCGCGAAGAACCACGCACGCGTCACCATCATCAGCGACCCCAACGATTACCATGACCTCCTTACCGAACTCAAGAAAGACGGCGAGGTCTCAGAGAACAGCAGACAGCGCTACGCGTTGAAGGCTTTCGAGCAGACCTCATCATACGACACCGCCATCTCCGAGTTCTTCAGGAAGAAGTACGCAGGCGACGGCGACCAGTTCC
>Ga0265798_10002600_pt1 | contig 26456 bp, 28 predicted proteins | sample P3T30metagenome_FD_192430 | JGI IMG/M metagenome (GOLD analysis project Ga0265798, IMG submission 192430) | Plant litter microbial communities from East Loma Ridge, Irvine, California - P3 T30 | ecosystem: Environmental > Terrestrial > Plant litter > Unclassified | place: USA: California...
TACTGTTAAGCCGTTAGATATTAAAATTTAAGCAGTAACCATTACTGCTGTACCCGTTTACTCAGGCACTACAAATTATCAATTATCTTTAACAGATGGTCTTAAAATACCTATAAAGTTTTACTTTTCAGTAAAGTATCTATAGTTAGTTTCATGGCAGCGATTGTTTGCTCCTGCGCTTCAATAGTTTTTAAGAGCGCCTCTTTTTCGGTAGAATATAATGAAGATTGAGGTTCTGATACCTTAGTATTTTCAGTTGCAGCAGTGTACCCGTTATTTTTTAAATATAGGTCCTGATTTATAAAATTGTCAAGAGTGATATTGTACTCTTCGCAAATTTTTTGCATGACCTCTACTTTAGGATGCGATATGCCACGCACATAGGTTCCTATTACGCTCTTCTTTAGTCCAAATTTGGCTCCAAATTCGTCCTGCGATAAAAAATTGTTTTCACACAAGTATTTAATATTCAAGCCTATATAATCTTTCATACCAATAAAAATTGTTTATATAAAGAATATTATTTGTTTTTACAATTATTTTTCTTACATTTATCTTTATAAATATACAGAAAATTATTGCAAAAATAACGATTTATGACAGTAAGTGATTTTTTGAAAGATAGAAACAGAAAAATTTTGAACCGATACAACGAATTAAAACAGCAAAAAATACCATCTAAAAAAATATTGCAAAATATAAGTAGGGAATTTAACGACTTATCTGTTTACACCATCGAGCAGATTATTTACAATAAGAATTACTCAAACAGTCCTCATAAAAAAGAATAGTTTCCTTTTTACGTTTGTCCCCAAAAACGAAAGCTATTGCCGGGAAACAAAAAAGCTTCGACCTTTGAGTCGAAGCTTTTTCAATTTATAATCACTAATAAATTATAAGGTTTCGTTTTTAACTATCTGTACTTTACCTGCAGGTACATCGCCGGTGGTATCTTTTAGCAATAACACACCTAATACATTTACAGGGATATCAATAGGTTCGTCAGAATTTTTCATTTCCTCGCCTATATTATCGTAATCCGATGGGTTTAGCACGAGCGAATCGCCCTTATCTATTCTTTTAGCAAAAAGGTAATCCCTGATGGCCGCGATCGAAATGCTGTGGCCTATACTTACAAATTGTGACATAATTGTTTTGTTTATACAGCTAAGATAGCATCGTTATAAACAAACTTTGAAAAGTTTTTGTTAAATTAAATCCTACAATAAAGACGCAATATGGTAATAAACGGGCTTAAAATAGGCATTACTAATATAATGCCTATCTTTGCTCAAAATATATGCAATGGCCACATTTCTTGATCTCGACCTGCCTAAATCGCTGCAAAAAGCCCTCGATGAGCTGGGGTTTGTAAATCCTACGCCCATACAGGAGCGTGCAATGCCGGTAATATTATCAGGCCGCGACATGATGGGTATTGCACAAACAGGTACCGGTAAAACTTTTGCCTACCTGTTACCCATTTTAAAACAATGGAAATTTGCCAAAACACATATACCCCGCGTGGTGATTGTAGTACCTACCCGCGAGCTTGTAGTTCAGGTAGTTGAGGAGGTAGAAAAACTTACCAAGTATATGAGTGTGCGAACGCTGGGTGTATACGGTGGTGTAAATATAAATACACAAAAAACAAGGGTTTATGAAGGTGTTGATATTCTTGTGGGTACGCCCGGACGAATGATGGACCTTGCGCTTGATAACGTGGTACGTTTTGATGAAGTGCAAAAACTTGTTATAGATGAGTTTGATGAAATGCTTAACCTGGGCTTTCGCGTACAGGTAACCTCTATCTTATCGATGATGAAGATGAAGCGGCAAAACATCCTGTTCTCGGCTACAATGACCGAGGAAGTGGATGACATGCTTAACGACTTTTTTGATTTCCCTGAAGAGGTGTCGTTAGCAGCCAGTGGTACTCCGCTTGAAAAAATTACGCAGTTGGGTTATAATGCACCTAACTTTTTAACCAAGATAAACCTGCTTAAGCATTTACTAAAAGACGAAAGCCTTAGCCGCGTGCTTGTTTTTGTGAACAACAAAAAAATAGCCGACTTAGTTATTACTCACCTTGAAGAAGATTTTGGCGAGCAGTTTGGGGTAATACACTCTAATAAATCGCAAAATTACCGTTTGCAAACTATGGCATCGTTTCAGGCGGGCGAAATAAGAGGAATTGTTACTACTGACGTTATGGCGCGTGGTTTGGATATATCCGACATTACACACGTTATTAACATGGAGCTTGCCGAAGCTCCCGAGCAGTACATTCACCGTATTGGGCGTACCGGCCGTGCCGATAAAACCGGTATTGCCATAAGCTTTATAGCTCCTTTTGAAGCTGATATAATGGTTGAAGCCGAAGTGCTGATGGAAAAAGAACTTGAGATGCTACCAATACCTGAAGAAGTGGTTATTGCCGAAAGGCTGCTTGAGTTTGAAAAAGACAGGAAACAGGTAAAATTCCTGATGAAAAAGGTTAAAAAAGGCGAAGGCGCTTTTCATGAAAAGAAAGAAAAGAATAAAAAAGTTAACCTTGGTGGTCCGGGCAAAACCAAGCCCAGAAAAACCGCTCCGCGTAACCGTGGTGTAGAAGCCAAACGTGCAGCAAAAAGGAAAAAAGGTAAGTAGAACTTACTATAATACAAAAAACCACCCAATCGGGTGGTTTTTTATTGTATGTATTATTTCATTATTTGTTAGGCGTAAATACCAAACAAACCGGTTGGCATAACTCTACTTTTTTACCGGTATCGGTAAGAAGACCGGTGCTTTTATCCCTCTTAAATATAACAATGTTATTGCTGTTTTGATTGGCTACCAGCACATAATTATCGTTAGGGTCTATAGTAAAGTTGCGAGGCCCTACCCCTTGTGTACTTATTTGCTGTATAAGGTTTATCTTTCCGTTAGTGTGTACCCTGAAAGTTGAAATAGAGTTACCATCCAACCTGTTGGTGGCATACAAATACTTACCATCTTTAGAGAAATGAATATCGGCAGCACCGTTCTTCCCGCCAAAAATTGCCGGCGCTACACTGGCTTCATCTACCTTGGTTAAGGTTTCATTTTCGTAGCTAAAGGTTGTTAGCGTACCATCTAACTCATGTAACAGGTATACAAATATACCGTTAGGGTTAAATACTAAATGCCTTGGGCCACTACTCGGCTTAACATCTACCGATCCTTTAAGCACAAGTGTTTTAGCACCTCCTGCAGGGTTATAGGTATACATAAACACCTTGTCTAATCCAAGGTCGTTTACAAAAACATATTTGTTATCGGGCGAAAAATGTACCATATGTACGTGGGCACTTTCCTGGCGGCTTTTATTAGGGCCGCTGCCACTATGCTGTACAACTTGTTTGGCATCGCTAAGGCTGCCATCTGCTTTCTTCTCAAAAACGGCAACAGACCCGCCTGAATAGTTGGCAACAATTACGTTTTTGTCGTCGTTAATTATATAACAAGGGTCGGCTCCCTTAGAGTCGGTCTTGTTTAAAAAATCAAGTTTACCTGTGGCAGGGGCATATTTAAAAGCGCTAACCGTACTTTTTTTACCGTCTTCGTTTACACTGTAAACAAATTTTTTATCGGCAGATACCGTAAGGTAGCTCGGGTTTATAACACCATCGGTATTGCTTTTAAGCTTGTAGTCGAGTGTATTAACATTAAAGTCGTACACATAAATACCTTTACTCTGGCATGCATTCGTGTAAGTGCCAACTATAAGGTTAAAATTATCCTGTGCAGCTGCGTTCATAAATACAAATAATAATAGTGCTTTCGCTAATTTCATGTTATGCAATTTAGTAGTTACAAATGTAAAGTATTTAAATATTATGTGAAATTTATACCCTGTTTTTGCTGTTTCATTTAGAATAAAAATGTGTATTTTTGACAAACTTTCAAACGAATGCAGTTTAAAAACCCGGAAATTCTTTACTTTCTCTTCCTGCTGGTAATCCCCATACTGGTACATTTGTTTCAGTTACGCCGTTTTCAAAAACAATATTTCACTAACGTACGTTTCCTTAAAGAGCTTAGCATGCAAACGCGCAAAAGCTCTAAAATTAAAAAATGGCTGTTGCTGTTTACCCGCTTACTGCTGTTAGCGTGCGTAATTATTGCTTTTGCCCAGCCATTTTTTAAAGCAAAGGATGATGAGAATACCGGTAACGAAATGGTAATTCTCCTGGATAACTCGTTTTCTATGCAGGCTAAGGGCAGCCGTGGCGAACTGCTTAAACGCGCCGTTCAGGATTTGTTAGAGAACACACCCGAAAGTCAGCAATTTTCGCTTATTACCACTACCAATGCCTATTGGAATACCGATATAAAGTCCATCCAAAAAGAGTTACAAAACTTAACGTATAGCGATGTTCCTTACAAGCCCGACTTCCTTTTAACTAAAGCACAGGCTAAAAACCCCAATACCGGTAAAGATGTAGTTTTAATTACCGATGCTGTTAATCTTGATAGTAAGGATGTTAGCAAATTTACTACCGGCGGCCCTGTGTATGCTATAGTACCCGAGGCAGAAAATATTCGTAACATTGCCATAGACAGCGTGTACATATCGCAAACTATGGATAACTTTTACGAAATAAAGGTAGATATGCAGGCGTATGGAGCGTTTGAAGACGATGTGCCTATTGCACTTTACAATGGCACTAACCTGACTGCTAAAACGCTTGTTAAGTTTAATGGCGAAAAAAAGAGCAGCACCTTTACCATTCCTAAAAAGGACTTTCATGGTTATATAGCGGTGACTGATAATAGCCTTGCTTATGATAACACCTATTACTTTAGTATTTTGAAGCCACAAAAATCGAATGTATTAGCCATCGGCGAAAGCCAGAAAAATGCATTTTTGGCGAAGATCTATACAGCCGACGAATTTAATTTTATTGATACTTCCCTTAGTGGCCTTGATTATAACAGCCTCGAAAAGCAGGATGCTATTATCTTAAATGAACTAAAGGAAATTCCGCAATCTTTAATAACAACCCTTAAAGATTTTTATGCTAAAGGTGGTAATGTGGTTATTATTCCCGCTGCCGATTGCAGCCTGCAAAGCCTTAATACGTTGCTTGGCACTTTCGGCAACACAACTTACAAACCACTTACACAAACAGAGCGGCTTATAACTAAAATATCATTCAGCCACCCGCTGTACCAAACAGTGTTCGAAAAAAATACCGATAATTTTCAGTACCCAAAAGTAAATGCGGCTTTTACACTTTCGGGCAATGCCATGCCGGTTTTAACTTATGACGACCAGACACCGTTTCTTGCTTCGCTAACCAACAGGCTGGGCAATGCATATATATTCTCCGCTCCTGTAAATAAGACAAATAGCAATTTCCAAAACTCGCCGCTTGTTGTACCTACCTATTACAATATGGCCCTTAGCAGTGGCAAAACCGGTATCAGCGCGATTACTATAGGCAAAAACCAAAGTCTGCTTTTAGACGCCGTGCTTTCTAAAGACGAAGTGCTTACCGTTAAAAACCAGGATGCTGATTTTATACCCATGCAACAGGTACTTAACAATAAAGTAAAACTTTCTTTTGGCAATTACCCCGAAGCAGCCGGTAACTACAGCATTTTTAAAGGCGATGAAAACATTAAGAACATTAGCTTTAACCATGCCCGCACCGAAAGCAACCTAAACCAGCAAAACAAAAGTGTATTGGGCAGTTTTACCAAAGCCGACTCCGTTGCTACGGTATACAACGACATAAAATCTGAACGAACTGCAAGCGAGCTGTGGAAATGGTTTATCATTGGCACACTTGTTTTCTTATTACTCGAACTCTTTATCCAAAAATTTGTAAAATGAACCTGATATTTAAAAACGCCACTATTATTGACAAAAACAGCCCGTTTAACAACAAGGCTGCCGATATTGTTATTGAAGGTGGAAAGATAAAACAAATTGGAACTAATATAGCCGTTATTGATGGTTTTAAGGTTATAGAACTTGATAACTTACACATTTCTCAGGGATGGTTTGACAGTTCGGTTAGCCTTGGCGAACCCGGCTACGAAGACAGGGAAACCCTTTCCAATGGCCTTGATGTGGCTGCCCGTAACGGCTTTACCGATGTTGCCCTGCAACCCACGGGCTACCCCATTGCCGAGAAACAGGCCGATATTGCTTTTGTGGTAAACAGGTCGGCTCATACTGCTACTGCCCTGCACCCTATTGGTGCGCTTACAAAAGGTAGTGAGGGAAAAGACATGGCTGAATTGTATGATATGAAAAACGCCGGGGCTGTTGCCTTTGGTGATTATAATAAATCGTTAAGCGATGCCAATATCCTTAAAATTGCGCTGCAATACGTTCAGGATTTTGACGGGTTGGTTATTGCCTACTCTCAGGATGATAAAATTAAAGGTAAAGGCGTTGTACACGAAGGTGAAGTTAGCACCCGTTTGGGCCTTAAAGGTATACCTACCCTTGCCGAAGAATTACAGATTGCCCGCAACCTGTACCTTTTAGAGTACACTGGCGGCAAGCTGCACATACCTACCATATCTACAGCCAAATCGGTACAGTTAATACGTGAGGCGAAGGCTAAAGGGCTTAACGTTACTTGTAGCGTTGCCGTCCATCATCTGATCTTTACCGATGAAGTGCTTACCGAATTTGACAGCCGTTTTAAAGTTGCACCGCCCTTACGCCCTGATAGCGAGAGAGAAGCTCTTATAGAGGGTGTTTTAGACGGCACTATTGATGTTATAACATCAGACCATAACCCTTTAGATATCGAACACAAAAAACTGGAGTTTGACCTTGCTAAAGATGGTACCATAGGTTTTGAGAGTGCTTTTGGTGCCTTGAATACCATACTCCCAATAGATGTTATTGTTGAGAAATTTACATCGGGTAAAGCCATTTTCGGAATCGAAAGTGCAGGTATAGCCGAAGGTGTCCAGGCAAGCTTTACGCTATTTAATCCCGAAGGCCACTGGACGTTTAGCAAAAGTGATATACAATCTAAATCTAAGAACTCAGCTTTTTTAGGCACTGCCCTTAAAGGCAAAGCGTACGGAATTTATAACCGCGGCAAGCTGATACTTAATAAATAATCTGCATTAGTTATTTACATATAATGAACGAAACAGTTGAAAAAGGCAAAACCATTGCCATTACCAGTTACATACTTGTTGTAGGCGCTCTTATTGCCATGTCTATGAATTCAGAGAATAAAAATGCATATGCATCTTTCCACATCAGGCAGGCACTGGGGTTATCTATATTTTTTGTAGCCATAGGCTACACGCTAAGTGGTTTTTGGAATCCTATGATCGTGTATCCTTTCTGGATATTCATGTCGGTTTTATGGGGCTACGGACTGTTTACAGCTATAACCGGCCAAATGCGCCCACTACCCTTAGTAGGCGGATTGTTTCAAAAAGTATTTAAAAACTTGTAACTAGTAACTATGGAGTTATCATTATACCACCTTGTAAGACAGCCTAAAATTCAACAGGAAAAGAATCCGTTATTATTGTTACTACACGGTTATGGCAGTAACGAAGAAGACCTTTTTTCGTTCGCAGCACAATTGCCCGATGAATACCTTATCATTTCGGTACGTGCACCTTATAATCTTCCCGGTTATGGCTTTGCCTGGTACGCTATAGATTTTGATGCCGACATGAACAAATTTACTGATGATGTTCAGGCCGTACAATCGCGTGATTTAATAGCTAATTTTATAGATGAAGTTATTGAAAACTATCCTGTAGATAAAGATAACATAACCCTTATAGGCTTTAGCCAGGGTGCTATATTGAGCTATGCCGTAGCACTAACCTATCCTGAAAAAATAAGCCGCGTGGCAGCACTTAGTGGTTACCTTCACAATACCATTATTGGAAATGTAAACAGTAAAAAACTGGACACGCTATGCTTTTTCACATCGCATGGCGTTGTAGACCAGGTTATCCCGGTAGACTGGGCACGCAAAGCACCTGAGTTTCTAAAAACGTTGAATTTAGATGTGGAGTATCACGAATATAATGCAGGCCACGGTGTAGCGCCACAAAATTTTTACGACCTGCTTAACTGGTTAAACAAGTAAAACTATCGGTTAGGGTTTTGCTTAATGTAAACTTCGGTTGCACCAAGGCCGTATTTTTGATAATCAGCATCTCTAAAGGTAATGCCCTCATAGCGGCCCAGCATAAAATCAAGCTCCGCTTTAAGTACTCCCTCGCCTACACCATGTATAAATACTACTTTAGGCATCCTGTTCCTAATAGCAAATTCTAACTGGCGCTGGGCAGTTTCGGCCTGCAGGGTTAAGATATCATAGTTAGACATCCCCCTTTTGTTGGGTACCAGTTTTTCTATATGCAGATCAATTTCCAGCACAAAGCCGTCGCCTTTTACTTTTTTTTCCTTTACAAAGCTCCGCTTTTTAGGCTCTTCTTTTTCTCTTAAAACCGACCCAAGGCTTTGGGTAGAAAAGAAAGATGACAGCTCTTTAGAATTTGTTATCTTAACCAATTCGCTTTCATCAAACAGTAGCTCAAAACCATCGGTGGTTTCAATAAGAACCTTATCCTTTTTATAGCCTTTTACACGGCCGTTAAAAGAATCGTCAAGTACCGTAACCTCATCGCCTGCCTTAAACTTCATCATCATTATTATTTGGGTCGCCCTTGCTGGGTACTTTGCTCATAAGCTTCAATAAGCCCATCATAAAAATTACAATCGCAATAACCATTATAACCACATTGGGTTTGGCTAAAGACTGCTCGTAAAGCGCTACAAAAGCAGCTGCAAACATCAATACAATGTAAATGGTTTTCATGCGGTAAAGGTACTAAATTGCAATAAAAAATCCTCCTGCAAAAATACAGGAGGATCTTGTATATCTTTTTTTAATTATTACATGCCACCGCTTGCAGCGCTAACGCCTGCAACAATTGCAAATACAAAAACCAGTGCGTAAATAGCTATCATTATAATAGCAAGTATACCCAAAAATTTGTAGTGCGATTTAAGGTTCTCCATAGCGGCAGTAAGGCGCTCTGTATTATTGGTATTTAAAGCCTGCTTAGTGCTTGATGCAAACCTAAAAAGGTACAAAACCGGAAAAAAATAAAACAGGGCAATAACTATATATACCCCACCTATTGTTGCACCACCCAATGCTCCAAACATTCCGGCACCTCCGCCAAGAGATCCCATGGCACCACCGGCTGCAAACATAACAAGGCCAAACACTACCATTAAGCCGATAAAAATAAAGCCTAAGATGGATAAAAACGAAGCCCACTTAGCAGTTTCCCTTAAAAATGCCTGTGCAGGCAATGTAAACTGAAGTTCGAAATTGTCGAAAGCTGATTTGCTTTCAAGATCTGAGGAATAATTTTCCATAAATAATAATTGATTGGTTTATAATAAATGAATTGGTTTACTTTTCGAAATCTTGTAATGTGGTTGTAATAATAGATACACATTCAAGCAATTGCTCCTCTGTCATTACCAATGGTGGGGCAAAGCGGATAATGTTACCGTGTGTAGGTTTAGCAAGCAACCCGTTTTCGCTAAGCGCCATACAGATGTCCCATGCTGTAGAACTGTCTTCGGTATCGTTAATGATGATAGCGTTAAGCAGGCCTTTACCACGAACAAGGCTCACGATATTGCTGTTTTGTATGTAAGCGCCTAAATTTTCCCTGAATAATTTACCAAGCTTTTCTGCATTGGCTGCCAGTTGCTCTTCTTCAACAACCTCAAGGGCAGCTATAGCAACAGCAGCTGCAATAGGGTTACCTCCGAAGGTTGAACCGTGCTGTCCCGGCTTGATAACGTTCATTATTCCGTCATTGGCAAGCACAGCAGACACAGGATATGCCCCGCCGGAAAGTGCCTTGCCTAATATTAAAATATCGGGTTGTACGTTTTCATGATGAACTGCAAGCAATTTACCGGTACGTGCAATACCTGTTTGTACCTCATCGGCAATAAAAAGTACGTTATGCGCCTCACAAAGTTGTTTGGCTTTCGCCAAATATCCCTCTGCCGGAACATAAACACCTGCTTCACCCTGGATAGGCTCTACAAGAAATCCTGCTATATTGGTTTCGGATTTTAAAATATTCTCTAATGCTTCTACATCATCGTAGGCTATTTTAATAAATCCTGATGTGTAGGGTCCAAAATTTTTACGTGCACCTTCATCGTTAGAAAAAGAAATAATGGTAGTGGTACGGCCGTGAAAGTTGTTTTCGCAAACAATGATCTTAGCCTCATTTTCGGCAATGCCTTTGCGCTCGTATGCCCATTTACGGCAAAGCTTAATAGCGGTCTCTACAGCTTCGGCACCGGTATTCATGGGAAGTACTTTATCAAAGCCAAAATACTTTGTTACGAATTCTTCATACTTGCCCAGCTTGTCATTATAAAAAGCACGGGAAGTTAAAGTAAGCGTTTGTGCCTGGTTAACCATTGCGTTAACAATTTTTGGGTGGCAATGCCCCTGGTTAACTGCTGAGTAAGCAGAAAGAAAGTCGTAATAACGTTTACCATCGGTATCCCAAACGTAAACGCCTTCTCCCCTGCTTAGTACTACGGGCAGCGGATGGTAGTTATGTGCCCCGTATTTGTCTTCTAAAGCAATAGCATTTGCAGCCCCTGATTTTTCTAAAATCGACATTGTAATCTTAATTTTATTTTATAAACAGCAATTCCTGCTTATGGAGAGAAATCATCCGGATTTAAAGCTGCAAAATACTAAAAATAAAATTATTCTCCATTTAATCTGTATTAAATACAAAAACCTCATCGTGTAAAGAATGAGGTTTAGTTTAAAAGCAGATGATGCTTAAGTTTATTTTTCATCGGCACTTGGGCCGTAACTTCCCGGTATCGGGATATTCAGCAAGCGTAGATAAATGCCAAGTTGGGCCCTATGATGTACAATTTGTGAGTAAGCCATGCGTATAACCTCATACCTGTTACGGGTGTTTATAATGTGGCTTCCACTGCGCAGTACCCAATCTTCGGTAAGTATATTGGCATCTGCTTCTGCCAAAGATTGTTTGCCGCTTTTAAGCGACGCTTCAAAAAAGTCCAGCAGTTCACCCGTGCTTTTTACATCCTGTGGCGTGTAAGGATTACCTTCAAAATCAAGTTCATCTGTAGTAAGGGCGGTAGTAACCCAACCTGGGAGTTCAGCAATGTGGGCGGCAAGCTGCTTAAGCGTCATGCTTTTAGGGTGCGGCTGCCAGTCAAATTTTTCAGGCGGAACACGGCTCAGCATTTTGCGTGTTGTTACTGCCTCATTGTGCATTTCTTCCTCTAAAAGTGGGATAAGTTCTAATGTGATGGTTTCCATAATGCGTGGTTTAATTTGTTACAATACAAAGTAAGCTACGGTTAATGACAACCCTATGTCAGCAGGTTTTTTGATAGTAAATATTTTTGTGCGTAGGTATCAATGAGCAGGCAAACACGGTCTTTTAGCTCTTCAGGTTCTATAATTTCAACTTTATCGGCAAACATCATAATCCAGCGTTCCATACCGGGATCTGAAAATTGTGTAAAAAAAGTCATTTCTATCTGATCGCCAACAGCCCTTTCCGATACAAACCCATGGTAATGGCGGTGTTCTTCCAGATACATGGTTATCGACTTACAAACCCTGAGCACAACTTTTTTAAGATTTTGGGCTTTCTTTTCCTGTTCTTTAAGCTCCTGAAATTGTTTTAATGAAGTGCGTTTTTCCTGAGGCATATCGGTAAGCTGTATGCTTACAACACGGTCTATCCTGAACTGACGGTAGGCATTCCTCAAATGGCAGTATGCAATGGTATACCAGTTTTCGTATTCATGAAAAACACCTATCGGTTCCAACAACCTCTCACTGCTATCATCGTTACCAAAAGCTTTATAAACCATTTTTACAACCTTTTTATCGGCAATAGCCTTTAAAAGTATGTCTAAAATGTTTTGCGGTATAACTTTATTATGCTTCCTCCCTGTCACCATTATTTGCTCGTCCAGGTTTTCCAGCAGGTCTTTCTCAGTTCCCCTAAGTACCGCTCTAACCTTAAACATGGCATTATTAAAATGATTTTGCAGGGCCGTATCGCTAAATTTTTGCATTAGTTTTTCGGCAGTAATAAAGGCGACGGCTTCATCGGGCGTAAACATTACCGGTGGCAGGCGATATCCGTCAACTAAAGAATACCCTACACCCGCTTCGCCGTAAAGCGGCACACCTGCTTCTTCCAGTGACCGGATATCACGGTATACAGTACGCAGGCTAATACCAAACCTATCAGCAAGATCCTGGGCTTTAACCACTTTTTTAGACTGTAGTTGTATTAGTATAGCGGTTATCCTGTCGAAACGGTTCATGTAGTAAAATTTGCAATCCAAATATAAGATATACCCTAAAATAAAAAAGCCTTTTATTGCTAAAAGGCTCCTTTAAATATAATAATTAACTAACTCCGTATGTATGTAAGTTATTATAAGATCGTGTCTTATATATCATAACTTTTGATTGCATAAAGTTAGTGTAAAATATCTGAACATCAAAGTTTTAACAAAATTTTAAAGCGCTTCATTACGAAGCTTCAGCATTTCCAGTACCTTTAGCGTAGTGTTCCAGTTTCGTGTGGTAGATTTTAACCCGAGTTTATTTTCAATAAACACATTAGTAAGTTTAGAATCGGCCGCACTTTGCGCTAATTTTAAGTACAATACATTGCCTACTACTTTAAAAACATCATCGCTGCGGTTGTATTTAAACATCTGATCAAGCCCAGCCGATGTAGGCACACCATTTAAAAACGACACAAAATACTTTTTAATGCCCGATCCTTCCGGCTCAGGCCCGGTGTACGGATTATTATCTATAGCCTGTTTTAGTTCGGCTTTATCCAGTATAAAAATCATAACATCGTAGCCATATTCTTTATACATCAGGTTCTGTATATCCTTAGATAGCTTTTCTTTACTGGTTTCCGGATGTTCAAAAACCACATTGCCGCTTTGTATATAGGTTTCTACATTAATGTAACCTTCGGCCTGCATAAGCTTTTTAAGGTTGTCCATCTTTATCATGTTGTGTCCGCTCACATTAATACCACGGAAAAGCGCTAAATATACCGGCATAGATTTTTGGTAAAGGATTAATTGCAAATTTATTTAAATTTTGTGAGCAATAGTTTATTTTTGCCGGATGGGAAGAAAGACAACAGAAAAGATAGTTTTTAATAATGTTGCCGTGCTGGATGCCGGCGCTAAAGGTGTATCTGTAGCCAAGGCTCCGGATGGTAAGGTTATTTTTATACCTAATGTAGTACCCGGAGATGTGGTAGATGTGCAAACCTTTAAAAAGCGCAAAGCTTATTATGAAGGTAAAGCCGTGCATTTTCATGAATATTCTGCCGACAGGGTTATACCTCCCTGCCAGCATTTTGGAGCCTGTGGTGGCTGCAAATGGCAAAATATGGACTATGAAAAGCAATTGTACTATAAAAACCGTGAGGTGTATAACCACCTTAAACGCATAGGTAAAGTAGAGCTGCCTGAGTTTGAAACCATAAAAGGTAGCGACAAGCACTTTTTTTACCGCAATAAAATGGAATTTTCTTTCTCTAACGCCCGCTGGATGACCGATAAGGAAGTGCAAAGCGGCGAAGAGTTCGACGGCCAAAACCGCAATGCCCTTGGTTTCCATATACCACGCATGTGGGATAAGATATTAGACATAACTAAATGCCACCTGCAGGAAGACCCAAGCAACGCCATACGTAACGCCGTTAGGGATTTTGCTAATGAGCATGGTATGGAGTTCTTTAACCCGCGTGAGCACAGTGGCCTGCTGCGAACACTTATGATACGTACGGCATCTACAGGTGAGATCATGGTGCTTATACAGTTTTTTGATGATAACAAAGAGCAAAGGGAACAACTACTGGATTACCTGGCGTATACCTTTCCGAGTATTACATCATTACAATACTGCGTTAACCAAAAGGCTAACGATACCCTTTACGATCAGACGATTATATTATATAAAGGCCGCGACTATATTCTTGAAGAAATGGAAGGCCTTAAATTTAGCATTAACGCTAAATCTTTTTACCAAACCAATAGCGACCAGGCATACCAGTTATACAGTATAACCCGCGATTTTGCCGGCCTTACAGGTAATGAACTGGTGTACGATCTTTATACCGGTACCGGTACCATTGCACAGTTTGTATCGCGCAAGGCACATAAAGTTATTGGCGTAGAGGCAGTTCCTGAAGCTATTTTTGATGCCAAAGAAAATGCCAAGCGCAATAATATTACCAACTGCGAGTTTTTTGTAGGAGATATGAAAAATGTGTTTAACGATGCGTTTATTGCTCAGCACGGTATGCCGGATGTTATTATTACCGACCCACCGCGCGATGGCATGCACAAAGATGTGGTAGAGCAGATATTGCGCATTGCTCCGCAGAAAGTGGTTTACGTAAGCTGTAATTCAGCTACGCAGGCACGCGACCTCGCCCTTATGGACGAGGTGTACAAAGTTACCCGCGTGCGCCCGGTAGATATGTTCCCGCAAACGCATCACGTAGAAAATGTTGTACTTTTAGAAAAAAGATAAAAACCATACAGGTCCACCTTGCTATGAAAAGACTAATTGCTTCGGTTACAATAATGCTTGTGTTTGCCTGCTATTTAGTTAGCTGTGAAAAAGACGACCTTTGTGCCGATACCACCCCTACTACGCCTAACTTAATTATTGAGTTTTACAACAGCGATTCGCCCGACGACCTTACGGCTGTAAATGGGCTTCAACTGTTTGTAGAGGGTAGCCAGGATACTATTCAGGCGGGTACTGTTAGTACAATACAATTGCCGTTGCGTGTAGATGCTACATCTACCAAATGGGGGCTGATTTATTACAGGCCTAACACAGGTACTGTAATACCTAACACCGATTACCTGGAGTTTAAATACACTACGCGTACAGAATATGTATCGCGTGCCTGCGGCTATAAAACGTTGTTTACATTAGATGCTCCTAATGGTACGCCCCCTAACCCGGTACTTACCAACGGCACAGATAGCCCTACCTTATGGATAGATAATGTTGAAGTTCTTAAAACTAATATAGAAAACGAAGATGATGTACATATCAAGATCTATTTTTAGCCTGTTATTGCTGGCATCATCATTCTCAGGGTTCTCTCAGGAGGATAACAAAGAACTCAAACCTGCAGTTGCAACCGATACTATTGCCAATCCTATTGTTAAAGACAAATACGGTATACGCGTTGGTGTAGACCTGCACCGCCTTAGCCGTTCTTTTTATGAAGATGGCTTTACCGGTATTGAGGTTGTAGGCGATTACAGGCTATCGAGAAAGCTATATGCGGCGGCTGAACTTGGTAATGTTGATTATGAGCAGGACGATGTGCAATTAAATTATACCACAAAAGGCAGTTACATAAAGTTAGGTGTTGATATTAATGCTTACGAGAACTGGCTCGACATGGAGAACATGATATATATTGGGTTCAGGTATGGTTTTTCTACTTTTAGCCAGACACTTAACTCCTACAAGGTTTACCAAAACTCGTCAAATTTGTTAACCGATGAAACTACCGGAAATTATTTTGATGAGGTTACAGTAACACCTAATGAAAAATATGGAAGCCTTAGCGCTCACTGGGTAGAGGTTGTGGGCGGTATTAAAGCAGAAATTTTTAACAACTTTTTCATTGGCTTTAGCTTTAGGCTAAATAATCTTTTGAGCGATAAAAAACCCCCTACATTTGATAACCTATACATACCCGGCTTTAACCGCACGTATGACGGAAGTTTTGGTGTAGGGTTTAATTATACTGTATCTTATGCTATACCTCTGTACAAGAAAGACAGGGTAAAGAAAGCTGAAGAAACACCTGCAAAAAAATAAGCAAATCAATATGCTAAACATAAAATGCCGCAGTTTTCACTGCGGCATTTTTACGAAAATTAAAAACTGAAATTTATTTAATCACTAATTTTTTAGTGGATTGTTTTCCGTTAGCGGTTACCGATACAAAGTATACGCCTGTTTTTAAAGCCGATACATCTAAGTTAGATTGTGCGCCATTAAGTGATGTTGTAAACATGGTTTTACCTAAAACATCGGTTACGGTTACATTTCCAGCCTCAGCGTTTTGAAGCAGTAGCGTTACTTTACCCGATGCCGGGTTAGGGTATAATGCAAAACCATTTGCAGCCAAATCTTTAATACCGGCAGTAGCCTCCACTGTTGTTGTAGCTATATTGGTATCTACAACAGGGTTAAAGTCAAAATAAATGCCTGCCTGGCCTGTCATTACATCACCTATGCCTACCGTAGCTTTAGGTTTTATTTTGAATGATACAAAGCCATGGCTTCCCGGTTCATCGGCATCTTCAAAAGGCAGGTTGATGTCATCAAAAAAGAATTCAAGGCTGTTACCGGCACGGTTGGCAACATAGTTATGGCTGCCCCCTATTGCCTGAAATGTGTCAAGGTCAAGGTTTTCATTCAGATTAGTTGCTATCCTAACAAAAGTGGCATTAGCATCGCCCATATTTTGGAAACGTATAGTGTAGTGCAGGTAGTCATCTGCCTGCGCCTCAGTAATAAACTCACCTTCCCTAACACTTATATCATTGGGATCGAAGGAACTTACCACATAGGCTACAGACTCAAATGTATTATTACCTGGGGTATCATCATTTAACGGCGTTATTGCAGTGCTGAAAGCGACTGTATTGCCGCTAACTGCAGCGGTACTTACCGTAAAGTAAACATAAATGTATTGTGTTTGGTAAGGCTCGAGATTGGTATAACTAAACGTTAATTGGTTACCACTTACCACAGCAGTTGACGATGCACCATCATAAGTAAGTAAACTGTTATCAAACGACATTGTTATGTTGCCGGAGTCTACCGTTGTGCTGCCCGTATTCTGGTAAGCAATTACATAAGTTGCAGGGAAACCAGGTACGAAGGAAGTAACCGGATACGAATACACTGCAACATCTACGGTAGGTTGCTGCTCTGTTAGGCAAAAATCAATATCTTCCTCATTACCTGGAAATGCAAAGGCATAATTTTGAGGCGCAACTGAAGCCGTAAATGGATATGCCGGATTAGGATAAACAGTTACCTCGCCGTCCGGTACGTTTAAAAAGCTGTAGTTACCATTTTCATCAGTAGTTGTATAGTAATAATTATTATCATGAACATAATACACGGTAATACCTGCCGCAACTAAGTCAGTTTCGGTACAACCATTATCATCGCTGTCATATCGTATCTTACCTGCAATAGTATTATCTGTAATACATGGCACAACTATAAGTGTAAGCGGCTCTATAGAAACACAATCCTGCGCCATTAACCTAATATAGATAGTTTGCTGGTTTGGCGTTGTATTAGTGTACACATAATCAAATATCGGGTTAACCTGATTTTGGGCATCGGCTTCGGTCTCATAAAGCTCGATATTAATATTCTGATATTCGGGATATAAACTCCACATATACCCAAGTTGCATCTCGAGAAAAAATGTAGCATATCCGTCAAAATCCTGATCACACATTGTAAGAGGTTCAAAATCTGCATCAGGCAATGATCCAGCTATAGTAATATCAAAGCTCCACTCATTACTGCATAAACCGGTTTGCACACCGTATAACGTTTGTGTACTTGTAATCACACTACCGCCGGGAACAATGGTACCTGTTGCATTTGGGCCTGTATAAAAAGTTACGGCAGGCCATGAAATTGTAGGGAGCGTGTAGCTTGTACAAACAGTAACATCTCCCCAAGGCACAAACATAACATTCCATGTTATATAAAAACTTGTTATGTCATAATCGCCGGTACTAATGTTCTCCACCCTAATAAATATTTCACTGTCCGTGGTAGAATAATACGCAGCAGGATTTGTAATAACGTTAGTACCAGCCTGGGCATTCGCCTCAGAATAATAATACGTTACACTATAGTCAGTAGGCGACTGGTTACCTAAAGCTATAGGGGTTTGTACAGTAAGGTCAAATACGGCAGTAGCGTTACATACTGAAAGATCCGGCACTTCATAAGCGGTTGCCTGGGCAAAGCTGTTAATGCAAAACATTGCTAACATAGCAATAAATAGTAGTTTCTTTTTCATAGCTAAAATGATTGGTTTATATTGAAACAAATCTCTTACTAAAAACCCTACCCTATTTTAGCATAGCGTTATAAAAGTTTTAGTATATGCCTGTAAAATAAGCAAGTAAATTTACTTTACTCACTTAAAATGCAATACAATGAAAAATTTAAATCACGAAAAAGAAACTGCGCTTATAACCGGAGGCACCAGTGGCATTGGTTTAGAACTTGCACGTTGCTTTGCCCAGGACGGGTATAATGTATTACTTGTAGCCCGTACACAAGATGACCTTGAAAAAGTAGCGCAGGAATTAACAACTGCTTACGGCGTTAAAGCTTATGGAATAGCGGCTGATTTAATGAAGCCGGGTACAGCAGAACAGCTTTATAATGAAATTATTGAAGAAGGTATACAGGTAGATGTGCTTGTCAATGATGCAGGGCAAGGCGTTTACGGTAAATTTGCTGAAACTAACCTCCAAGAAGAACTTGACATTGTTCAACTCAACATTAACGCTACAGTGGTGCTTACAAAATTGTTTTTAAAGGATATGGTTACACGTAACTCCGGTAAAATATTACAGCTTGCCTCTGTTGCCAGTAAAGCACCTCACCCACTAATGGCGGTTTATGGTGGTACAAAAGCATTCATATACTATTTTACCCAAAGTATCATCAATGAACTTAAGGATACTAACGTTACTATGACCGCATTGCTACCAGGGCCTACAGATACCGACTTCTTTAACAAAGCCGGTGCCCAGGACGCATCTGTAGTTCAAAATGATAATCTTGCCGATGCCGCCGGCGTGGCAAAAGACGGCTATACTGCGCTACAAAACGGTGAAAGTAAAATAATTTCTGGCTTTAAGAATAAAATGCAAATGGCTATGGGCAACTTCATGACCGACGAAGCGCTCGCAGAAAATACCAAAAAAATGGTAGAGCCTGCCCATGACAAGCATTAACGTACAGATAATAAAAACAAAACGCCCATATCGGGCGTTTTGTTTTTGTAAATGTTATCCTTCCTGTTTTTTGCTTTTGTTCTTTTGGCGCCAGGCATGTGTAATGGCTTTATAATCAATCTTAAAGGCAGGATCCTGTTTTACAAGGCGATGCTCCTCAAAAGCTTTGATTAAAAAACCTTCTATCATATAATCTTCGGCAATTGCCGACGGGTTGTAGGTTGCTTTTAAATTGATGTTAAACAATTTAGCCACCCTGTTAGACCAAAATGCTTTCCAGCCGCTTTTGTGCTCTTTTATCAGGTCGAATGTAGATATACCCGTTTGCCTGTATATCAGCTTAACCAATATCTGGCCTTCTTTGCGCGATAGTTTTTTAAGCTGGCCTTCAAACTCATCCTGAAGGTATTTCTCTACAATTTTAGAGTATTTCTTTTTCTCTTTATCTGTTTTAAGCTTTGCCATGTTATTGCTAAGCATGGTAAGCCTGTCGGCAGCAATTTTTGCATATGGGTACACTTTTAGCGTACGCCTGCGCAGTGCCGATAGCATCAGCTTCTCATCAGGCGTAAGGCTGTCTTTTACGTTAGATATCACAATTTCCTGCAACTGCATATTAAAGGCAATACTGTCTAATGCAATACTGTCTTTTTCAGATATCTGGGCCTTAGCACCCAGGCTGATCAAAAGTAAAAACGCAATGTAAAGCGTTGCTTTCATCTTCAAAAATTTATGTCAAAATTATGCAATTATACATAACTCTGTAATGTTATTTATATTTTAGCCGAAAATTATATTATATGTCATCAAAAACCATACTAAAGGATACTTCACTTATTTTTTTGGAGGAATATTTAAACAACGCCTCACCCACGGGATACGAGTCATCCGGCCAAAAAATATGGATGGAATATCTTAAACCTTACGTAGATACATTTATTACCGACACCTATGGTACAGCCGTGGGCGTTATAAACCCCGATGCGCCTTACAAAGTAGTTATTGAAGGGCATAGCGATGAAATTTCATGGTATGTGAACTATATAACCGATAACGGACTTGTTTACGTTATACGCAACGGTGGAAGCGACCACATGATAGCGCCATCTAAACGTGTGAACATACATACCAAAAACGGTATTGTAAAAGGTGTTTTTGGCTGGCCGGCAATACATACCCGTAACCGCGGTAAAGAAGAGCCTGCAAAAATTGAAACTATATTTATAGATCTTGGCTGTAATACCAAAGAAGAAGTTGAGAAACTTGGCGTACACGTAGGTTGTGTGATTACCTACCCGGATGAGTTTATGGTGCTTAACGAAAACAAATTTGTATGCCGCGCTATTGATAACCGTATTGGCGGCTTTATGATTGCCGAAGTTGCCCGTTTGCTGAAAGAAAATGGCAAAAAACTGCCTTTTGGATTATACATAACCAACTCTGTACAGGAGGAGGTTGGCCTTCGCGGCGCTGAAATGATCACACAGACCATTAAACCTAATGTAGCCATTGTTACCGATGTGTGCCATGACAGCACCACACCAATGATAGAAAAGCGCATTGAGGGTGATACACAAATAGGCAAAGGACCCGTTATTACATATGCTCCTGCTGTACAAAACAACCTGCGTGAACTTATATTAGATACCGCCCATAAAAACGAGATACCTTTTCAGCGCCTGGCATCGAGCCGCGTAACGGGTACCGATACCGATGCTTTTGCCTACAGCAATGGCGGTGTGGCTTCGGCGCTTATATCGCTTCCTTTACGTTACATGCACACCACCGTTGAGATGGTACACCGCGAGGACGTAGAAAATGTTATTAAGCTTATCTATGAAACGCTGTTAAGTATAGAAAACGAAGAAACATTTTCGTATTTTAAATAAGAAAAAGAAACTTAGATTCTTAGTATTTTAGAAACTTACACCACAAGCAAACTCCTGTAAACAAAATGTTTACAGGAGTTTTATGTATAAGAATCCCAGCAATAACAGGAATTGGGAGAACCGTATTGAAATTCTTAAGATTTGCTTAAGAATGTTATTTATTAATATATGATGCATGAAGCAAACCGTTATATTTGATACAGATTTACACCATGAAAAAGCTTATCTTACTACTATTAGCCTTTACCAGCAATTGTTTTGCGCAAAACTGGCAGCTTAATTTTGACGATGCCAAAACACTTGCTGCTAAAGAAAATAAGAATATTATACTGGTATTCTCAGGTTCCGATTGGTGTGCACCATGCATAAAACTGGATAAAGGTATTTGGCAAAGCGAAGAATTTAAATCGGAAGCTGCGTCTAAATGGATATTAGTACGCGCCGATTTTCCTAAAAAGAAACAAAATGCATTAACCGAAGCACAACAAAAACAAAATGATGGTTTGGCTGAAAAATACAACGGTGAGGGTAACTTTCCGCTTGTGGTAGTATTGGATTCTAACGGAAAAGTTTTGGGCAAAACAGGGTATAAAAATATATCCCCTGTAGAGTACATAACATTGCTACATACATTCGAAAACAAATAGATGAAGGCTTTTCACATCATTGCTGCGACGTTGCTTTGCAACCTTGCGTTTGGGCAGGTTGCCCATAAACGTAAACTCTCTTTGCTTGGCAGCCCGTTTGAAATTACCGTAGTGGCTAAGGATACCGTAGAGGGCAATGCTTATATTGATATCGGCCTGGCAGAGGTTAAGCGCATTGAAAACTTAATATCCGACTGGATCCCTACCACGCCAATATCTATAATCAATAAAAATGCAGGCGTAGCTCCCGTTGAAGTTACCGATGAACTAATAAGCCTTATAGAGCGCTCTACAAAGATATCTAAAGTTACTGATGGTGCTTTTGATATATCCTATGCCAGTATGGACAAGCTTTGGAAGTATGACGGCACCATGAAGGAAATGCCATCGGCGGAAGCCATAAAAAAGTCGGTGGAGAAAATAGGCTACCAAAAAATTATAATTGATAAGGACAAGAAAACCATATTTTTAAAAGATAAGGGGATGAAGCTTGGCCTTGGCGGTATAGGCCAGGGCTACATTGCCGATATGGTTAAGGAGCTGCTGTATAGCAAAGGCTGCAAGGCCGGACTTATAAATGTTTCGGGCGATATAATTGCGTGGGGCAAGCAGCCAGATAACACACCCTGGAAGGTGGGCATAGTAAATCCGCTTAACAAGAACAAAGTATTTGCTATGTTCCCTTTGTTAGACAGTGCTGTAGAAACATCCGGCAATTACGAAAAATATGTAACCTTTAACGGTAAACGCTATTCGCACATTATAGACCCGCGTACCGGTTACCCGGCAACAGGTGTAGTAAGCGTATCGGTATTTGCTAAAACAACCGAAGTGGCCGATGCCATGGCTACAGGCATCTTTGTAATGGGAGTAGATGCAGGCCTTAGCCTGGTTAACCAAATGAAAGGCATAAGCTGCATAATCGTAGATGACATGGGTATAATACATACCTCTAAAAATATAGACATAGAACAATACAAACCATGAAAAACCTCCTTATATCTGCCCTTATGTTACTCGCGCTGCAATCGTGCAGTTCTGTAAAAGAATACCAGAAACAGCGTATTAACGACCCTGATATGAAGCTTACTGCGCGCCCGGGCGAGCGCTTTGAAATTAATTACCAGGTGTATCGTGAAGCATCGGCAGGGGCTAATGGCGGTAAAACAGGCGGTGGTTGTGGCTGCAATTAATATGAAAAAAATATTTTTAATAGTAGCAGGTTTCTTTGGTTTACTACCTGTTTCAGCTCAGGAAGTTGAGCAAGACAGTACTGGTGTGGGCTACAAAAAAAGGGTGCTGGAAAGTACTGAGGTAGATTTTTTAATGAGCTACTACAAGCAGGATGGTATACACTCGGCTGTTAGTGGCGGTAAGGGTATGGAAGAACTTACTGATATTACCCCTACAATTGTAATTGCAATGCCCCTTAACGATGATGACGTGCTTACGGTTGACGCAGGGCTATCGGCTTATTCATCGGCATCATCGGGCAACATTAACCCCTTTGACAGCAATACGCCGAGCCCGTGGCAGGCGAGTTCCGGTGCATCGGCATCAGACCAACTAACAGCGCTTGTAGTAAGCTATAGCCATAGCAGCGACGACAGGAACACTATCTGGAACGCACATGCTTCGGGCTCAACAGAATACGATTACTCCTCTATAGGTTTTGGTGGTGGCTACACCCGATTATTTAATGATAAAAATTCTGAACTTAGTGCTTCTGCTAATGTGTATCTTGATACCTGGCAGCCCATTTACCCTAAAGAACTTCAGGATTATGCTGATAATGGCAACGATTTAAACGGCGGCATCTTTAATTATTTTGATGTTGAGGGTGATGGCGGAACTTACAACCCAACTGCTTTTAAATTTCATGATAAAAAGAACCGTAACTCCTACTCACTTTCACTAAGTTACTCGCAGGTTGTAAATCAAAATTTGCAATTCTCATTATTTTTAGATGTGTTGCAACAGCAGGGCCTGCTTTCTACCCCATACCAAAGGGTGTATTTTGCCGATAAAGCCAATTACTATATTAATGAGTTTCAATTGGCTGATGATATAGAGCGCCTACCCGATACCCGCTTTAAAGTACCTGTTGGCGCACGCTTTAACTACTATATAAACCAGTGGCTTGTATTGCGAACCTATTACCGTTATTATACTGATGACTGGGGAGTAAGCGCCCACACAGCTAACATTGAGCTGCCTATTAAGCTTAATGATAAGTTTACGGTGTTCCCAATGTATAGGTATTACACGCAAACGGCTGCCGATTATTTTGCACCATATGATGCGCATTCATCTACCGAAAAGTATTACACGTCTGACTATGACCTTTCTAAATTTGATGCCCACCAATACGGTGCCGGTATTATTTATACCGATATTTTTACCAAGGCACATATATGGGCAATGGGCATAAAATCTGTAGAGCTGCGCTACAATCATTACAATCGTAGCGATGGACTGGACGCCAATATAATATCGTTCGCAATTAAGTTTGTGAGGATATAAACTTCAATTTTACTTTAAAACAAAAATCCCGTAAGCATTACACTTGCGGGATTTTTTTATCTCAGAAACTTAGCAACTTAGTTACTTAGCAACTTAGGTTTAGTTATACATCTTCTTTCTCAGTTCCTGAACTTTTTCATCGTCAAGGTATTCATCAAACGTCATGTGGCGGTCTATAACGCCGTTAGGTGTAAGTTCAAGCACGCGGTTAGCAACAGTTTGTGCAAACTCATGATCGTGCGTTGTAAACAGCACAGAGCCTTTAAAGTTTTTAAGCGAGTTGTTAAATGCAGTAATACTCTCAAGGTCTAAGTGGTTTGTAGGCTCATCAAGCATTAGCACATTAGCACGCATCATCATCATGCGGCTAAGCATACAACGTACCTTTTCGCCACCTGATAGTACCCTGCCTGTTTTAAGGGCTTCCTCGCCGCTAAATATCATCTTGCCTAAGAAACCACGTAAATACACCTCGTCGCGTTCTTCCTCAGTCTTAGCCCACTGGCGTAGCCAGTCAACCAATGTAAGGTCGTTCTCAAAGAACGAGTGGTTGTCTCCGGGAAGGTACGACTGTATGGTGGTAATACCCCAGTCAAAAGTACCGCTATCAGGTTGTTGGTTGCCATTCAATACTTCATAAAAGGCAGATGTAGCACGGCTGTCTTTAGAGAAAACAACCACTTTATCGCCTTTATTCATGTTAAGATCTACATTTTTAAACAAAACTTCACCATCTATAGATGCACTCAGGTCTTTCACATTAAGTATCTGGTCTCCGGCCTCACGCTCCTGTTCAAAAATAATTGCAGGGTAACGGCGGCTTGATGGTTTAATATCGTCAACCTTAAGCTTTTCAAGCATTTTTTTACGGCTTGTAGCCTGTTTAGATTTAGCCACGTTAGCACTAAATCGCATAATAAACTCCTGGAGCTCTTTTTTCTTCTCATCGGCCTTTTTGTTTTGCTGGGCGCGTTGCCTTGCAGCTAACTGGCTCGACTCATACCAGAACGTATAGTTACCGGAATATTGGTTTATTTTACTAAAGTCGATATCCGATATATGTGTACAAACCGCATCTAAAAAGTGACGGTCGTGACTAACAACAATTACAGTATTATCATAATTTGCCAGGAAATTTTCTAACCAGCTAATGGTTTCAAAATCCAGGTCGTTGGTAGGCTCATCCATAATAAGCACATCCGGGTTACCGAACAATGCTTGGGCCAATAGAACCCTTACCTTAAGCTTACCGTCAAGGTCGCCCATTAGTGTATAATGGTAATCTTCTGTAATACCAAGGCTCGATAGCATTGCAGCAGCATCAGAGTCGGCATTCCAACCGTTCATCTCTTCAAAAATCACTTGCAATTCCCCTACCCTGTCGGCATCTTTATCACTAAAATCGGGTTTAAGGTAGATATCGTCCATTTCTTTTTTAACGGCAAACAGCGTTTTATTACCCATCATAACGGTTTCAAGAACAGTGTTCTCGTCAAACATGTTATGATTTTGGTTAAGTACGCTCATACGCTTACCCGGCTCCAGGTGTACATGCCCTGATGTAGGGTCTATGTCGCCTGCAAGTATTTTAAGAAAAGTAGATTTTCCGGCGCCGTTAGCACCAATAATCCCGTAGCAGTTGCCTTGGGTAAAAGAGGTGTTTACTTCGTCAAACAATATTCTTTTGCCAAACTGTACCGATAAATTTGAAACTGATAACATTGAAAAAATTTTTGCAAAAGTATAAAATTTATAGCACTTTTAATGCTACTTATAATAATAGCGCCCTCATTGTTATTTTAACTGTATTTTAACAATATTAACATTAAATAAAAATATTTTTGCCTTGCACACACACTAAATTACCTGAATGCCTAAAACTCTACAAGCCGGAATGCTGGTACCGTTGCTGCTATTGCTATATTCATGCGGCAGCAAGGAAGAAAATTACACTGCTTATTTTGGCGGACAAGTACAAAACCCGCGTACTCCTTACGTTTTGTTTAGCAAAGACAATAAGGTTATAGATACCCTGCCGCTCGATAAAGACAACCGTTTCTTTATAAAATTTGATTCCCTTACCCCAGGACTATACAGCTTTAAACACGATCCTGATTACCAGTATATTTATTTTGACCGCAACGACAGCCTGATGGTTTCTATCAATACGGCTGATTTTGACCAGTCTATAGTGTTTAGCGGCCGTGGTGAACGTAAAAACAACTTTATGATGGA
>Ga0265798_10002601_pt1 | contig 26448 bp, 30 predicted proteins | sample P3T30metagenome_FD_192430 | JGI IMG/M metagenome (GOLD analysis project Ga0265798, IMG submission 192430) | Plant litter microbial communities from East Loma Ridge, Irvine, California - P3 T30 | ecosystem: Environmental > Terrestrial > Plant litter > Unclassified | place: USA: California...
ACCGCATACGCAAATCATACACCAATAGCCTTGGCTACTCTGTCGCGCATCCCCATAAGTAGTACAAGAGGCCGCACACAAGTCATACTGTACATTGCAGCCTTCATTACTCACCGGTACTAGTACTAGCAACACAAACCTAACTTTATCTCTGGCCACTTGGACAAAAGCACGGTCAAGTTTTGAATCAGTAGTTTTCCTGTTGTTCACATGACGCAACTGGGGGGTGGGGTGCGTTAGTTGTTAGGTCTTAGGTCTTACTTTTACATTGGACGCCGTAAAAATGGCCAGTGGTATGCATGTGCACGCGTCTCTGCAAGTGGATGCAAACGGTTTGCATTCTTTGTAGCCTAAGCAGTACACGTGCGGGATAGTATGGGGCCGTTTCAGCCGCGCATGCGAACAAGGCAGAATCGTATAAATGTGTCAGCCTCACATTCCTTCGTCCTTTCACATCCCCAGCAAATATCCATCAAGATTCAGGTAGGCAGTTTCATTTCATTTATATATATATGCCTATCATGTCCTAGGGAGTTGTCGCAGACTAGCTTTCTAGCTTAGCCCCATACAAACTCGTACCTACAAGGCCAACCAATTTTTCAGGCTAGCAAACTCCATCTCTCTTAAACCGTGATATCATGTCGAAGTCGTAATAAGTCGAGTTGTTCAGTACAAAAAAGAACGCTTAGTGGGCCTGGCGTCCGCCCTGAGACTCGTTGGTGATACCGATGCGCTCCGCGTTCTGGAATTTGAGTGTCAGTAGCTGTAGTGTATTACATAGTATAATGGAAGTGGGGTAAGAATGGCAACCCAGAAAAGAATTGTAAAGCTGTACTGACCTCGCTTGACTGGACAGATCCCTCCTTGAGGATCTTCTTGACAACATCGTCCTCGTTGCTGGTGCCAAACTCGTTCTCCAGCTGGCCCTTGCTTGCCGTGTTTAGAATACCCTGCTTTCCGTGCCTGTGAACAAGTCTTGTTAGTTGTTGTGTTCTTGTTGACTGCTGCTGGCGTCTGCCAACCACTCGGGCCAACCTTGTACATGGGAGCACTACTTACTCGGGCACCAAGATCTTCCATCCGGCAACAACATTAGTCATGGGGATGCTGCTATCATCCTTCCACTTCTTCAGCATCTCCTCGCTCTCGATGAAAACGGTGAATTGGTCGCCTGAGCTACCCTTGTAGAAGACCTGCGTCTGAGTTGCGTTTCCACGGGCCATTGTTGCGGATTTTGTTTCTTGTCTTTTCGTTTATTGGGCAGTGTTGGTAAGGTGTAAGTCTCAAGATTGGGGCGTGAGAAACTGGTAAAAAGGTGTTGTGATGTGTCCATAGAGGGGAAGCTTTGGAGGGGCTATTTAGCTTCCACGACAGCTCCTGAGCTTTGACCGGACCTACGTCATAGCCAAGCTCGGACTACCATGGAGCAAGGTAAAGCTGGGTATGCAGAAAAGATGCGCAAGCCACGCTGACCGTGTTTGAGAAGGCTGCATAGAGGCTCATGCTGACATATTAATCTGCAGCGCCACGAGCACCTTCCATGGCTATCGTATTCCATGTGCTGAGCCACTGCGGGAGCAACAACAACAACAAGAATCACAACAACGCCCATGTTGCAGAGCCAGGCCCTGCCATCACAAATCACGCAAATCAAGGATTGAGCCACGTTGCATGGCCTATCACCACTCTAGCCATGATTTAATTGCTACTATCCAAATATACGTGTCTTCTGCAATGTGCCCCTCCATCATGCGATCGCGTGCCCAAACCGCCAGCCGATGACGTCATGCCGATTGACCCCAACCCCGAACCCCAAACGAGGCTGCGGGTGTGCCTTGCATTAACGCTGCTGATCCGCCATGATGTTTTGAATCGCCATCGTCATAACGGTCTTATTATTCATGTCTCATACCTCCTGTTACCACAAGGATAGCTTCGTGACGTCGTGATAGCTCCTTCATAACATGCAACGTTTCTTTGCATCCATCCAACAATCATCCAGGAGTACTGTAAATAAACACGGTAGTTGACGTTGATTGATGGTCATCATCTAAAAAACTTGAAAATCCGGCTCTTGCTCTTGAAGAATTGCTTCGAGGGCGTGATGGGTGCTGTGTCAGTCCTTGATTCGCCGCCCTTCTTCTCTTCTCGCTTCAGCCTCCTGTTCTCCGCGCTCATTCGGACGCCCACACAGGGAGGCGACGCATGCAAGGCGGATGCTTTCGATCCACGAGAGATACTCCTGTTTGCTACTCGAATACTCGACTCGGATCGTGGAAGGCTGATGATGTGTGTAGAAAGACGGCGAGTCCTCTTTGGTTTGGGCACAAGCTTATCATTCGGATGCTCCGAACCTATCGCACGACTGGCGAGACGTCGACGTCTGCTACAAGGCCTTTTATCCTCTACCTCGAAGTCGGTCGGCAAGAATGCGGCTGGTGCAGTATGAAAGTCCACGACTGCTGGTGCTGGTCTTCGGTCCGTCGCAGATTGAGCTCGCAGGTTTCCTTGGGATACCTTGTGCACACGGCTGCCAGAAGAATCTTCTGATCGTGTGTGGCTCGTATTGGAAATGCTGGGGGACCGACGGGAAAAGTTGCTGGCGATGCTTGCCATGCTCAGCTTCCGCATTACTGAATTTGCCGAAGCTCTAATTTGATTCTCCATCCTGCGGTTTGACATGCCGGGAAACGGCAGCAGGTCCTTGGTCCATACGTCTTCTAGCTGGCTCTCAAGGCGAATACGCTCCGCTCGTCGGGGAGCCAGAGTGGGGACGTGATTCGTGGAGAGGTGCGATTGAGATCGGGTAATCATGCTGGGCGAGAAGGTGGGAGGCACGTCTGGCGACTTCTGTGACTGTGTGTTTTTAATAATTATCTGGCTCATGTTTGACTTTGCACCCAGGGTCGCTGCTCGATGGACTGACATGCGTCGCACTACACTGTTCGCATGGCCGAAAACAGGACCAAGAGACTTAAGGTCCAGAGATATCGAGGTGTACATGTCCTGCATGGTAGGTTGGCCTTCGACGAAGTCGTGTGTTTCATAAACAATACGCTCGCGCAGTTGCTTCTTCCAGACTTGCTCCTCTTGCGAACTGCAGGCACTGAAGATGAGTTCATGTAACCGATGGCCATGTTCAAAGACAAATTTCCATGTGTGGGGTGCGGTGTGGCACTGTATACCTCGGCCGTTGTCCGACTCTTCGATGCTAGCATTGGCGAGCCCAATCGAGGCAACGACTGTATAAGGCGAATGAAACCGACTAGCTGTTGCAAGTACAAGACAGGACTTGTACAGTACGCATACCAGGTACGAGCCCTTGATGCGATCAGGCGTCTGGTACGCCACGTGGAGTGCACCGCATAGAAGCACATGCCCAAGTAGCCGAAATAAAAGAGCTTTCGAGATCTTGTGCTCTTGGAATGCCAGTCGATCCTGCAGCTGCCAGGTAATCTCTATTAGTCGTCGTGTTTGAGGATCGTCTTTTGCTTTGTTGACCTCTCGAATGGTCTCCTGTAGGCGAAAAAGGGCCTTTTCAAGCTCAGCGTGCGCTTCCGGATCATCGTAAACGGGTGTGTGACGGCACAGATCATCAAACAGCAAGGGGTATTTGCAGACCCTCTGTATGGGCTTGATCAGGAGATCAGGAAAGCTAAGTGCCTTCCTGCTACCCGCCTCGCGATTGTTCTCTGAAGCAACCACTTTTTGCAAAGCTTCTACACCTCGCTCGTACTCCTGCCAGCCATGCAGTCCCTTGCACGTTGTGGTCAGATCCTGAGACATTGTAGTCCAATGGGCACCATATTCTTCGTAAGTGAAAAACCGCTTCATATGCTTGTTGAAAACCTTGGCAATGTCTCCAGCCGTCTCGGTATCGGTCACCAAGCCGTGCGGTCTGCGATCTGGTGATCGTCCAATCTCCAGAGAATGCCTAAGCCTTCGCGCAGCTCTGTGCTCAGCAAAGCGTCCAGGTACGATATCGGCGCTGTGAAAACGGATGTGTTTAGCCTTTGTCACTGGGTAAGTCTCTTGATCTGCACTCTTTGTAAAGTCGGCCTGAGGTACAACTTGGTGAAGGTCCGCAAGTAAGTCTTCGTGGAGTTGTAGAATCTGTGAGATGTTTTGCTGTATGGATGACTTTGTGTTTCCCGATAGAGTCGGAAGAGCCGTAAGGACCATGAAGTAATCGTTGATCAGGACCTTGAGGTCGGCAATGTAGCTCTCTTCCGAGGAAATCAGTTCCTCTACGACCTTGCGGCGCTGTAGCGATCGAAGCCATGCATTCTCATCAAGTACAGGCCCCAGCGCACCACAATGGCTCTCGAGTGATCGGCGGACATCAGAATAATTGCTGCTTTTATTACACACCCGCGCCCTGCTCTGCAAACCGACTTCGGAGCGCGGTGCAATGCTTGCGCTTCCCACTGTCATGGAACCGGTCTTGATCGCAGTTACGTAATCCATCGAAGACGACATGGAGTCCGAGGTCCTACATATCGACACGGAAGCCCTCCGAGGTGGGGGAGAGAGGACAGAGATGTCATCAGTAGTACCGAATGACAAATGAGGTAGCTGATTTAGATCATCCTTCCAACGCTGAGCATGTCGACGTTTCAAGGTACTCATCCAGCGCCGGAACGGCTGCGAATGAACAGCAATTGTGACGGGCATTAGTTGCTCCACCTCGTGTGATTGATCGCCAGTGTTATCGGAAAAGTGAACTACCGGCAGAGGCACATGTATGGCTTCGTACAGGTTAAAAAGCTGGGTCTCGTCAAAATGAGGCTCGTCGACGTCCATGCAGTCTTCCAAGCTGTCGCCATCGTGCGAAGGCTCAGGGGCATGTTGTGATCGGTGGTAATCTCGCGCATATGGGCGGGGCAGTGCTGCTCTCCGAGAAAAGGATGGTGGTGGCCGGTCAGGCCCACAGCTTCGCTTGCGCGGTTCTTCGATGAGATGTCTGGTGCTAAAGGGAAAGCCAGCCTTATCAGGGACGAGGTCGAGCAGCGACTGAGAGGTGAGCGGCGCCATGTTTTCGGTGCTGCGAGTCCAATCTCCCGCTCGGCTTGCCCCAAGTGTATACAACGAGCATGCAGAGCCATTGCGAAGGGAAATGTCGCTCAGTGGTGCGAGCAGTGCGTCCTTGGGGGGCGAGTAGGCATTGAGGTACGGATTGTCGCTGAAGGAACGCTTGAGCGGGCTATGCGGCCGAAGGGACAATACATATGCCATGTCAGTGGCGGTGATGAGCTTGACACAATGCGAGGACGTGTGTGGAGACCAGAAGCGGCATGGGATAAATACTACTGCATCCAACGACGATGAGTGAAGGAAAGACAAGTGGGCAGCAGAGACGTCAGGGAGCCTGATGAGACATGTTGGATATGGCTACTGGCTATGAACCGAGGAGAAACATGGAGAGGGAAGGGTCCATGTGGACAGTGCGAGCAGGCGGCGATGTCCTGGGCAGGTAACGGCGGTCTTGGAGGAGAAGGGTCCAGTCGCGCCAGTTTGAGGCATAGACTAGAGGGAGCCATGGACACTCTGCACTAGAGGGGTTTGTAGTGAGCCGTCGTTGAGGGGCGACTAGAGCGTGGTGGCCGCGTTGTTTGGATATATAGTTTGGTAGGCGCGAAGTCACCATGACGGTAGCAGGAGCACTTGGAAGCAGGGGCGAGTCGACTTGCACAGGGCTGCGTGCCATGGCGGTGACTGCATGTGCCGAGCCATGGTGCCATCAGACCATCGGCCTGTTGTTTCAAACTCCGCGCTCTCTAGGTGGCGTGAGGTGTTGGGGGATGGCCCAGTGGAAAATGGTGGGTGTGGGTGAAGGAGGGCCAAACTGGACTGGTGGCCTTTGCCCCGCACCAGTGTCTGGAGGCGCGTTTGGTCGCGCAGCTCAAGCTTTCCTACCTACCCCACATTCAATCCGAGCTCTAGCAGCGACCAGCGACCGACATTTTCCGCCATGGACGATATTCACGCGCCGACAGTCTCCTCGGGCCCAACCTCGTCGGGCTACGCCAATGGCATTCCCAAGGAACAGCTGTCGCTGCAGGAGCTCATGGCCGAGAAAGACCGGGTAGAGACCGAGCTCAAGGCCCTAGGCCAGGTGCTGGATTCGGTACGCATCAATGCAAAGCCATCACGTGTGGCGACTTGCCTTCCCTAATGTCTTGCTATAGCATGGCGTCCACATGAACACTGGCTTGACAACCTTTGACGGCTTCCCGCGCAGCGACATTGATGTCGCCCAGAGTGCGTAGTATGCGCCACCTACCACACGAGCCTGGTGCTGATCCCTCGCAGTACGGACAACGCGGGCGCGCATCATACGGCTGAAGAACGACTACAAGGACCTCATGTTGCGCATCGAAAAGGGTCTCCACGAGCATCACGCGCGCCTGGCAGAGCAGGCCAACAACCCCGCGGCCAGCGAGACACAGACAGTGTTCGGCGCACCACCCGCGGCTCTTGAGGCACCTTTTGCAAAAGTCAACAGCGTCGTGGCAGGAAGCCCGGCCGAGACAGCAGGACTCAAGATAGGCGATAGTATTACAAAGTTTGGGTGGGTGGACTGGACAAACCACGAGAGACTGTCGCGCGTGGCAGAGGCCGTGTCGCAGAACGAGGGGGTACGTCATCTCACGGGTACTGGCTGGCTGGCTGGCTGGTAGACAAAACTCGAGACCCCTCCAGGCTGAGGCTTGCACAGCGTGCACTTGATGCTGAAATACAGAAGACTAACACGTACTTGTAGATCCCCATTACTGTCAAGGTGCTGCGACCCAACGCATCAGGCGGCCCAGCGGAGAGTGTGCAGATGCAGCTCACACCACGGCGGAATTGGGGCGGAAGAGGGCTTTTGGGCTGCCACTTGCTGCCCATGTAGGCTTATCTGGGATGGCATAGCATTACCAACGACAGGCACAGAATTACCAAACCGACAACAGGCATGGCTGGTGTGGATAAGGCGCGATGGGCAGAAACAAGAAACAGCGCTTGCTGCGTGGCGTACTGGGCTTGGGTCAACAAGACACTGCATGATACCCGGCGTTGTCTGTATTTGGAACAAATGAAAATGAAACAACAATCAACGTTCAAGTGAAAGAATCTTCTCGCGGCATCACGTGCCGATTTCCGCGGTAGCAATCGCCAGCGGTTGCAGCTAGGCAAAGGCGCAAAGGGAGCCTGTGACTGCCTAAAGCGCTGCCTTCTGCCGCTGAGGTCAATTTTGCGGAAGGTGAGAGCGCCAAGGGATCCACACCGCCCGGGGCCAACACTTCAGCGTGCACAACAAAACCTCTTCTTGCCCCTCTGGAACCAACTTCACGCCCGCAACCTTCCCCACTCTTTGCACAAACGTAAGTCTGCAACCACCGCCTTTTGCTCAACATTCTCGTGCGACCTCTACTAACAATTTTGCTCCTCCAGCATCTGCGCATTACCTATTTCCCATACACAAACGACATCCCCGCCACACAGACATCAACATGGCCGACGCTGCTAGCAACGTCCCAACCTTCAAGCTCGTGCTTGTTGGTGATGGCGGTACTGGAAAGGTTCGTCGCCAAATTCTGCTGCGCTCGCGATAGCAGCTGGGTCATTGCGCCGGCTGCATACCCATGCGATAACAAATGACTAACGCCTCCAACCACAGACGACCTTTGTCAAGCGTCACTTGACGGGAGAATTCGAGAAAAAGTACATTGCGACGCTCGGTGTCGAGGTCCACCCGCTCGCCTTCACTACCGTACGTTGTCCGCTGCTCCTCCGCCCGCACGATACGGCCTACTAACAAGATAACAGAACCTTGGACCCATCCAATTCGACGTGTGGGACACCGCAGGTCAGGAGAAGTTTGGTGGTCTCCGCGATGGATACTACATCAACGGCCAGTGCGGTATCATCATGTTCGACGTTACCTCGCGTATCACATACAAGAACGTCCCCAACTGGCACCGTACGTTTGCGACACATTCCTTCAGCTATTCATGACTAACATTCCCAGGTGACTTGGTCCGTGTCTGCGAGAACATTCCCATCGTCCTCACCGGTAACAAGGTCGACGTCAAGGAGCGCAAGGTCAAGGCAAAGTCCATCACCTTCCACCGAAAGAAGAACCTCCAGTACTACGACATCTCCGCCAAGTCCAACTACAACTTCGAGAAGCCTTTCCTCTGGCTCGCCCGGAAACTTGTCGGCAACCAGACCCTTGACTTTGTCGCTGCTCCCGCTCTTGCGCCTCCCGAGGTCCAGGTCGACCAGGCTGTGCTCGACCAGTACCGACAGGAGATGGAGAACGCCGCCCAGATGCCTCTGCCCGATGAGGATGACGCCGATTTGTAGACACGGTCACGAGGTCGCTCCTGGTCACGGCTAGGACTGTAATGGGTTACACGACACGAGATGGATTTCCCGACAATGGGTCAGCAGGAATATGCAGCTTTCAAGAGCTTGGGACATTTTTGGCAAAAACGGGGCAGCATGTGGTGGATTGGGGAGGTATCCAACATGAAACGCTGGAATAGCCGGCGTTTCGACGAATGAACAAATACAATACTGTTCTCACGTTCAATCGGTACGTTTGCCATTGTTGAAGACCTTTTCGATGATTCTACCTAGTCAGCCTCCAACCCCGACCGTCAGCCTAGATTTTCTCTTCCTACTCCCCACATCGTATTACATGGCCTCTCATATCCTCGTTTCAAAATCCTTTTTTGGCCTACTTTTCCCAGCCAGCGCATACTGAATAACTATAACGGGTATATCGATATCCCTCAGTGACTCCCATAAGATTTCTTTTTTGGAGTTTTATTTTCCTTGTATTTTGGACATTTGTGAAAAAGAAAAGAAGCACATTCTGCACCCGCTTGTTCACTAATTGTCCCCTAAGAGAAAGCGGGCGCTTGCTTTACTTACTTTGCTAGACGAGATGTAGATGGAAAAAAAGCATCCGACTCGTTATAAAGCACGGACAGAGACGGAAAGAACAAAAGTAAGGTGAGACGAGACAAGACATGACCAGTAATAAGCAAAACGATACGGTACGGAAATGACGGAGGGGAAAGCCTGGGTAGCATGGAAGGAGCATCGCGTACGCCATATTGTAGGAAAGAGCAAAGAGCATATTTCTCATTTCGTCTCGCTGTCGTAGGCATCGAACGTCCGTTCGCGGGCTTCCACTCCCACCTCCAAAAAAAAGTGCGCAAAAGACGCCAGAACTCAGGGAAATGTGTGACGATGAGGAGGCGGGCTCGTCGAATTGTTCGAATCTGAGATTTAGGATTTTAACATACTGTAACAAAAGGTTAGCTCTGTTTTCCGCTACACAATAAAGATGTACTTACGGAGCGATCAGTTGAGCATATTGCTGCTGTGGAACATGACTTCCTTCCTCAATGACGTTCCGGATGACGTCGTGTTGGTCAATATTGCTCCACAGATGGATACTCATGGCCTTCTTGCTGTTGAAGAGCGTGTGCGCTACACCGCGAACTTGGCCGAGGACAACACTGGCAATGGGCCACGTGTTTGAGTATTGTTGCAGGGTACCGACGTCGAGGCGAATCGATTGCTTGATGATGTCGTCTTGGCCGTCCGGAACGAGAAACGACCAGTATGAGAGGTGGACAACGGAAGCCATGACGACAACGCAGGTGAAGAAGGGTGTGTGGAAGAGTAGTTGTCCAGGCAGGCGGATGAGGGAAGAAATATTCTCGGCAGACGTCAGGCACTTGGCCGTGTGGATCTCTCTCGTTTGCGTCGGAAGCAGTACCTGGCCTGGTTGTACGCAAATGTTTACGCCTTCGACTCGTCCAAAGCCCAGACTACTTCTTGGTCGGTGCAGCATGATGGTGCTGCCAGCATTGACCATGTGTGCTTGGAAGAGCACCTCGTCGACATGACCATCATTGTTCACAATGTCCATTTTGGACGTCGGGAGGTGCAGCCGCCAGTTGCATAGATACTGATCCACCACATCGACGGCATGATATTCAAACGTCGAGTCGAGACGCGCGCATTCGAAGACTTTACCCAGGATGCGGATGGCATCAATCAGGTAGGTGAAGGAGCTGAACGTGGCGAGTGAGGGAAGAAAGGCGGAGTCGTCATAGTCTTGGAGCGTTGATGGGTAGGGTATATGCTGACGAGTGTTAGTCTCGGTCTTATTTGTAAGTGGCACGGTCGCCGCGAAGGGAAAAGTTGGATATGCAGTCAGATGGCCCCGTCCACCCACGCGGGATCTATATGGCGGACCGCACACGCGGGAAACAGTGCCAAGCTCGGTTGACAGGTGTCAGGCTAAACGAGTGGGGCCTTGACTTACGCCTGAGAAGTACTGGCTGTTCTCGCATGGCAGCGGAACGTCGGACACGACATCCTTCAGTCGGAATTGCACACCGGGGTTGACGGCTGTCATCATGCCGTTGGCCGTGAACATGGACCACCACGTTCTTCGCCAGCTCTCTTCCAGCTGCGGATCGTTTTCTCCGTGCACCAGGGCAAACTCGATCCGATTTAGGCCAATCTCCAGGGTGAGGTTTTGGGCTATGGCAAAGATTTGTGCGGCTCGAGGCACCTCGTTGTGCGCATGGAGACCAATGGAAAAGAGTAGCAGTGCCTGTACCGACCATGCATCTCTTGAAAAGTTACCGTTGTTGATCTGGCGGTCCAATGCTTCCTTGTACATGGCGGTCGGAACTGAGGGTGTGTAACTGGATCCGATGAACTGGATGGCATACTCTAGAAGTGGGGCGTGTCTTTGCTTGAAGAGATCCGCTAACCTCGCCTCAGGCAGGCAGAAGGGATGTGAGTTGTAGAAGTAGTGGTAGAATGCCTGGACCGCAGTCTCCGGGCCATGGTGACCGAAACGGTTCAGACGCGTAGTTCCATTCAAGTTGAGTTGAGCAACTGGCGGCGCCACTGGGCGGACGCCAAGGCCATGAGTCGGAGAGAGCTGGTTCAGGTCGCCGTTGTAAGAGTACTCAGGTGATGGGAGGCCAGTACCCGCATGGCTCACTGGCATCTCGGCCACACGTAAGCCTGGTCATGTTAGATTTTAGAAAGCGGGTGGTCGCCAGTTCACGCACCATTGATGATCGCCGGCGCGCCCTTGTCGTCCTTGTTCTTGCGCTTTCCCTTCCAACCGCGTCGTGACTTGATGTAGGTACATTCCACATTATCGGTCCTACATCGGGAACATCGGACTCCACCGTCGCATTTGAGATGTCGGCTTCGGCACGGAACACACGCGACGGCGACTGAGGCTCTTGTTTGATCGTTGTTTGACTGCTTCTGGTTGTTCTTCTGCACAGGCTGAGAGCCCCCCCTCCCACCATCAGACTGGGGCGTCTGGGCAGGCGGAGTGCCGCCATTGACGCTGCTCTGCGTGGTAACGCTTGTCGATGGCGACATGTGAAGCCGGAGCGATGGCGACATGGGCGATGTGGAGTCGGATGAGAAGTTGCGGTGGCCGCCCCAGAAAGCGGGATCTACGCCAGCCGCTACGGAAGGGGCGCCCGTCATGGGAGGGCCGGGCATCGACATTGCAAACAGCGCTTCTCGCAGGCGTCCAGAATTGACAGCGTCCGAGTGGGCGCGGCGTTGCGACAGTGCGTCTGTCGAGACGTTGAAGGTCTAACGGGTGCGGGCTGCTAGTACTGTTGACAGTTGCACGTGACGCCCTTACTTAGCGCGAAGACGGATGCCAAACCGATCCCGAACCGCCCTTTACCCAATCGGCCGCCTTCGCCCCAACCCCCGACCAAATGTTTGCAGCCTCAGCCTCTTTGTCGCCAAATCGTCGGTCCTCTTCAGCTCACAGCGGCCCATTGTGCGACCCACTCCCGCGCACCGTGGGAAAGGATGGGCTGTCCCGTTACGCTATCATACCGTTGACTCCTGTCACCCCCAGCGCAAGCCTGCTGCTGTTGAAACGCCTGGCTGGCGAATCGGGACACGCGAGCTGGCTTTCTCGGAGGAGCCGTCGTCAATTCACTGAGCCGTTTGGTGCGCGCAATCAATCCGTCACCGCTGTCTCGCGAGGCGACGTCCTGTAAACCCGTCTGCTTTCGCGCTTTTGAACCTGTCTGGTTAGAGCGCTGGAGAAACGCAAATCCTGTCGACACACGTGATTCCAGTTCTATCGTAGGGGAAGTGCTTGTTGGCAGATTGGACGGGAAAAGGATCAAGTGAAGCGATTAGCGGTTCAGCTGGAGTTGCCCGCTTCTTGCCACCGATCAGCCCTGTTCCATTGGACAAAACTCCAGCAGCGTGGGCGAGCTAGCCTTGGCTCCTCCCTTCCGAGCTGGTCTTATCAGATACCAGCGCTGAGCCCACCCACACGAAGCGAGAGTGATTTACGAAAGCATCTCAATTGGATAATGTACATTTCAGAGAGATAAAGATGCCACCGTGCTATCAGCATCACAAGCAGCGTGGGCAGCGTTGTCAAAGTATAAAGTCATGGTCACGCTGCCCCAAATTCACCGGCCAAGCCGCCAGGCGCATTTGTAAACGTCAGCGGTAGACCTCGTCCTCTCTCCGCGTCCATTGTCTGCTTCCACGTGGTCATGATTTGCAGATCTGCCTCACTCATGACACACGACGGGAGACGTACCCGTGGACCCCTCAGTGGCATGTTAACGTGTGGCAACCTTTGTCACAGTGCACCCGCAGCGCTCGCTGAACAAACTTTTGGATATCAACTCAAGTCATATGATCTATCTAGCTCCCAAACAGATCCGGAAATTATTCGTGTAGGACAAAACGAAACGCCAGCTTGCGATGCTGCAGGTATGCGGAGAACAGTAGAAGAAGAAGCAATTTCAAGGACGGCCCGATGCATCACCGCCGGAGTGTGCGACCATACCAAAACTTTTGTCGTCCTCGCTAGCACACTGTTGTGTCAGCCGCCTGCGATCCGGCACATCGAGCTTTCGTGAAGTTCCAAACGTCTCCGGAACAGTCGTCCAAAGATCTCTCTGCTCTCCACTGCAGCTCAGTTTCAGCTCGGCGAACTTCTGCCACGCAGAAGCCAACATCACCCGCCCTACGTCCCACTTCTCGCGCGGGTATCTTCCGCTGAGACGCCCCTTCCAAGCTCTCGAGCACTTCGCGAACACTGTGTCCTCGTCCAGTACCTGATGTAGGTCAGAAAAATTGCCAAGCGTAGTATGGTGTCATTGAAGCTTACCTAGGTTGTAGGTACGGAAAGCGCTTTTGGTGCGACCACTCGCAGAAGCCGCTAGTGCTGCAATGTGACCTCGAGCCAAATCGACTACGTGAATAAAGTCACGAACAGCTGTGCCATCGGGAGTGTTCCAGTCAGTGCCAAAGATATCCAGTACTGGTTTGGTCCCGGTCAGGACTGTTGCAATGACCGGAATCAGATTGCTGGGTTTTTGCCGTGGATCTTCACCCAAAAGACCAGACTCGTGACATCCGACCTGCACGTGTTAGCCACACTCTGGTTCGATTTTGTGCTGTCCACGTACCGGATTAAAGTACCGAAGCGCGGTAATGGCCCATGTTGGGTCGGATACCGCAAGATCTGCCAGTATGGATTCGCACATGAACTTTGACCGTCCGTAGGGCGATGTTAGACCCACCACTCCCGGTAACACGCTTTGTTCGACCCCTTGGTCGTTTACGAAAGACTCGGTGTGATGCACACACAGCTCTTCACGAAGGGGTTCTCCGCAATTGGCACCTTCGCCATAAACTGTTGCCGACGACGAGAATACAAAGTTCTTGATTCCAAACTCCTCGAGTAGACCCAAAAAGTCCACCAACCCACAGACGTTGTTGTTGTAATATCTCAGCGGCATCCGGATGCTTTCTTCGACAGACTTGTACGCCGCAAAGTGGATAACTCCCGATATCCTGGATCGACGCTCAAGAACAGGACGCTGTGCATCATCCACTGCCATATCGATGCCGGAATCCATTCGCTGCAGTGTTGAATAAGGGAATTGAGCCGCGCTTGGCACTGGCTTGTTGCTGAAGCAGTATGACGAATAATCGGCCAGTACGACTTTCATTTGAGCGCTCCTGTAGTCGAGCTTCCGGAAATGCAGTATTGGCATTCGCTTTCCCTGTGCCGCGCAATATTCGAGTGCGAGCACTCTTATTCTGGTCAGAACATTTTCGTATGAATTGCTGAGATCGTCAACGACGAGGACGTTGTAGCCCTCCTTGAGCAGTTCCAATGTCGTATGCGAGCCGATATATCCTAACCCTCCGACAACCATGATGAACGGAGAATCAGATCCGGCAATGTCCAGAGGATCAGCAACCACATCGTCGTCGAAGAGTACTGATCTTTGTGTTTCCGGTGTGCTGACGGCTGCTGGCGATGCAGACGGCGAGCATGTGAACATCGATGAAGACGCCGACATGATGTGCAACGAAACTTGCGCGGCGAAGAAATGAGTGAATGGGTAAAGAGCGAACGTGTCTGCCGTGATACGAGGTTTTTGTTCGGTACGCCTGAAATCTTTATAGTCGCTACCACTATTGGGAATTCACACAGCTCACGGTCAATTAGGCAGAACACGACCAAAAGAGATCTTTTTCTTGCGCCACCGATATTGTCTATGGGCTTGGCACGATCCGGGCTCTTGATCCCGACTGCTCAGATCCGGAGTCTCGTCAGGTCCAGCACTCTGGAAGATACTCTCGCATCGCTAATAATCCCTGTCCAATTTGCATGGGCAAAAACCCAACACCTGCCTGTGTAGGTGGCACGGCCGCGTCCTCTGGACTCTAACAATATTACCACCTGGCTGTAAGATACTCAACGCGGGCAGGTCGTGAGGATCTGATCAATGTGCAAAAAACAATCTTCGTCGCCACACCCGCCAATGGCGTCCAAACACATCGTTCCAGGTCACGTTACTTATTTGCGGTCATCAAGGCCCGCCAGTCCCCACTCACAAAACTAAACTTTTCAGTCGGATTGTGGAGGCTGGAGCTGATTCCTCGTCATCGGCTTACAACTAGCCGCGCCCAAACTGGAGCTATGGACAGGCCTGGCTCGGTCATGGTCCCGCTCCATGTCCGCCTCTACATGGGCGCGTGGGATCCTTCCCGGGATGCGTATGGCGCCTTACCATTGTCGTTCCTGCCACACCATGGCTGATAGTTTTCCATCTTCCTCGGGCATCATCTCATTCCCGAGTACAAATTACAGCATCCACAAACAAGCACAACACATCTGGACATGGCGCAACGCCAGACGCAGAGTATTCTGTCGCCAACGACGCACTCAACTCACTCAACAATGTACGCACTATCGGTTGTGTGGCGACTACATGGTGTACGAGAAGTCTGAGCTCTGCACTGGACGGCATCTCCGCTTTCTTCTTCCAAAGGAGTACAGCTCGTTACTGACATTGAGTGGGGTCGTTGGTGAGACACCCACACAGCGCTTCCTGGATTATGTTGAGTACCTCAACATCGTTGCTCAAGCATTACAAGACAGGTCCGGACTAAAGGATAGCTATTTTGGTAGACCCAATTCAATCTGACACGCACTATGGAAGTCGCAATCACAGAATTGTCTTTGCCATGGTCCTGGTATGGTGCAATTCGCTCCCAACACGGCACTCGTGAAGCATAGACTTATTGTCGGTTACACGGAAGAGTCACAATCTGCTTGCTTGCTCGCAGGTTGCACGTTCCAGCTCGCACCGGCAGTTGTGGGAGCGCAAGGCTGGCATTGTGCTGCATTCTACAATCCTGGCGCTTTGCCCGAGCCTAGTCACTTTGATGCAGCGTCGTTCACGATGCTCGATGCGACTATTGTCTTCAACGACTTGTTCTTTGATTGGGCTGTCAAGAACGCCGGACTCTACCGGGCAGCAGGAAGATGGCCTCACAATCCTAGTGCTGTTTGTGTATTCATGGCCGAGCCTAGCTTCCATTGAGACAACGAACACGCTACTGCAGCTCCTGTTGGTGGATTGTGGCTTACAGCTAGCTCCGACTATACGGAGATGAACGGTGCTTTTCCCACGTTCATCCAGTGTTTGTTTACCTTGTTCGAGCTGAAAATGGCAGTTCGGGGCATTGGGATGCCGCGTTCCAGACTTTTGGTGGCTACATCCACACAAACACACACGGATTCGGTCGCCACTATTCAGAACCAGGTCTACTCTTCGTCCGGAATCGTGTTCGTATTCTGGGCAGTCCAAGCCACTTGGACTAATCGGCACCCTAATTCTTCATGTACCAGTGTCACGATTGAACACGAGGAGGATGCATAAGTTCCCTGGGGTGATCGTCCATGCCTATCGTCTCTTCCGCTGTTGGATGACTGGAAGATCGTGTTGACGAATAAATCTCCGAGGAGTTCGCCCGACGAAAACTGCTCTTGTCTAGTCGAACGGACCGCGAGTCCGACGGATGAATCTATTGAATACGCACCAGAAGAATGATACATTTGGCCGAGAAGCATGCAAGTTCAGAAGGAGCTGTGATCATCGCCGAGACTGCGCTTGCCGTTTTCCATTCGAATCTACCCCATCCAATCAACCCCAAACCCGCTCTAAAGCCTTCCCTGTCATGATGTTTTGAGCGGCAGATCTGACAGTCAAATGATCGGCGTCCTTTTCCCCGGGTCGGAATGCTAAGCCTTCACGCCTGCGCTAACTCTGCACAACCACTTTATTGCAACCTTGGCCAACATCTGCAGATGTGAGCCCTGCTGCAGTCTCTCATAGTTGCTGAAATTGCGTTTTCTTCGAGGCGATTCTCCGGCCCTAAAAAAATGGCTGCATTTTGCCTCAGGCATATCATCCTTGGAGACCTCCAACACTGACTCATGCTGCTACGCAGTCTGGATGATGGCTACTCGGCGTATCCAGTCGCAGTACCTACCACATCGAGATGCCAAAGACCCGAAGTCTGTACCGTGCTGAATGCCGCCGCACATCAGCTCGGGTTACAAAGGGTCTCGATAGCTTTGTATGACATACCACGAGGCTGTAGAATCTCATCCGATCTCATCCGGCCAGTCATACTGGCAGGATGCATCTGCACCGCTTCCGATCATTTGGGTCCTTAAGCGAAAATCAAGCTTTCATACACACACACACACACACACATAGATGCAACATCGATGGCGATTTCATCGGGATCGGGACATATGGACAGTCGTCTCGGCTCGGGTACAAAATTCCAAGTACAGTATTCGCTCATCAACGTCGCTTAGTCACGTACCTACACTGCAAAAGCACTGTGTGGAAGATCTGATTAGTCGTCTTGACTAGCGCTACAGCCAACGTGTCTCCACACCCCCAACAACCTCGTCTTCCGCGGACCATCTGCCCAAGCACGTCCACAGACACAACACACAACCCCTGCCCCATTTTAACATCGTATTCAGGCTTGTGCCGACGTTTCAGTTACACCATGTGGATGAAAATAGCTGCGTGCCCGGTCAAGCGCCGAACACGGGACGAGAACGATCCAAAACCCACACCACCATGCATCTTACGAGCTCGTACAGCGCCCGAAGTGGTGGCTCAGCCGCCTCTGATGGCGCTATTTACAGGAAAAAAATCGTGACGAGGCATGTTTAGGCCAACAGCGTGCAGAAGCTGACTTGAGAAACGGGTATCCGGAGTCTCGACTGGCACCAATGGACGGCAGCTACGACCAATGCAGCAGGCGCGTATTCCGTATTGCGCATGCACCCTACCAGTAGCTTCCCCGCGAGGCTGGAGGGGAACGTGCCGTCGGTGGATGTACTTAGCTTACCTTGATCTGTTCCGGACTACCTTCCCGCACCAAAAGCGTTTAATGACATGACTACGAACGGCAGCCATGAATCGTCCCGTTTCCGGGCCACTAGCCCGCTCTGTGAGGGAATTTTTCGGATGAGGCCGCGTGTACTGCAACCAACATTCTATACCGACGGCAACAGGGAATAAATTGTCAAGGTCAGTGCCGACGGCAATTATTGTGAGCGACCCAGGGATTGCTCTCCTCACACTGATTGGGATAAATCCAAGGAATTCAACCGGCCGGTAGATGTTTCTTGGCACGTGGACCCGCCAAGTTAAAGTGCATGGCATCTCGCAGCATCCAGCCTTGCGGAGAAAGATTGGCCATCGAGCTTGCCGCCATGGACCACACGGCGTAACACGTCAGACTTCAGCCGCTCAATGATTGCACGAAATGAAAATCGGTGTAAACTAGGTTCCCCAGATTTTCTACTCTAGGCTAAATGCGACCTTAGTCAAGATTGTCCCATTGCTTCTGCTATGCAGCAAGTTACATTGACTAGGGTAAAGCTGAACAGCAGGAGCATGAAGTGGTACGACATCGCCTAACGTTTGGTGGGAGAGACTAGGGGACCAAACGCCAAGTGCCCATGGAGCCTTGTACTCTCGGGCTAAAAAATTTACCCAAAAATAAAAGCAAAACCACACACTTCGGCCGAAAGTGTCCGCGGTACCGAAGCGTCTAGCCTCTGTTGCGTCAGATGTTGGAACTATTGCCACAACACGGGTGGTAGAACACGTGGGAAAAAAAACTTGTGTCCTTGACTGCGCGCCGAGGCTTCATGTTGTGGTGGCAGTGACTTTGTCCATGATACCATGCAGGAATGAGGCTCAACCACTTGCAAAGGAAGCTGAATCGAATGTCAGAGTGGAGCGAATCCCCATGTAAAAGTTAATTTTTCGTTTCATCACTTCCGCTTTCGGTTTCCTCCTCCGTTGCCCTTGCCTCCACCAAGATTCTCGTCTACGTCAGTAGTCTCTACCGCCTTGTCACAATATTCCACCCAGCCATCCAACTCCATCTTCTTCAACACTGTACTGAACTCTTGACTTCCATCGCCTTTCCCATTCGTCGCACAGTACTCTCCGACCACGTCCTCCTCCAGCCCTTGCTGCGCCCCAGCGCCATCCGGATACTCGATGTGAAACACGGGCTTACCCGCGGCGATAAAGGGCGCAAAGGTGGCACACTCGGAGTACTTGACACACTGCTCGTTGACGGAGAAGTGTACAAGAGGCAATACGGCTGGAATAATGTCGCCGGCGTTCTTGAGTCCGAGGCTGAGATTCAGGGGTACGGTGATGGATGAGAGGTACTCCATGTAGTTGATCGAGTCATTCGACGTAAGTCCAAGGCCATTATCGTTTTGCTGTTACGCAAAACTCCGTTAGCCAGCTGCTCTATCTTTATCTCCGAAACAGTAGTGAATGGAAAACAAAGCAAAAATCAATACTTCCCGTTCCGTTGATGCCGGCATATATGCGGAAAAATAAAAGACTTACATATGCGTCGACGTTGTCAGGATCTACCCCGTCACATCCTTTTTCGCTGGCCATGTTCACCCTCTCTTTCATGATGCGTCGCACATTATCGCTGCTTAGTTTCAGCCATTTCTCGCCGGGCCAGCCATCGAGATCGTGACCGAGATCCTCTGGCTTGAACTCTGCGGCATCAGACCGCCAGTCCTCGTAGCTTCCGGCACTGAAGTAGCACAGTACCTTCTTGCCCAGGGCGTGCAGCTGCTGGATAGTTTCTTTTGGCGTGTCAAACAGGTCGATGTCGAAGACGGTCACATTAGGAGTGGTGCTTGAAGCGTCCTTGTCGAGCACGGGTGGATGGTTGAGGATGATTTGCCAGGTCGAGGATACGGCCGGCGTCCAGGGAAGCGTCGAGTTGGGAGACGGAAGCGGGGTTAGCGTGGACGAAGGAGGAGAAGAGTCGTTGTCGTCATCTCCGCTTCCTCCGAGGGTGAGACCCAGACCGAGGCCCAGCGCCAAGGCTAGCACAACGATGACGAGGGGGAGCGCGATGAGGACGAGTTTTCGCCGCAGACTCCATGGCCGGCGTGGTGCAGGTTTGGCGTCCATTGTTGCAGAGACTTTTGCCGCGCTTTCTTCGCTGCTGCTGCGTGGGTCGGGAGGGGGGGGGAAAGAGGGGGGGCAAAAAAGAGCAATAGACTGGGGGGGTTGAGGGCCTCGTGGGTCGATTACAAGTTGAAATGAATGACGATGGCTCGTAAGGCATGCAACATCAACCAGCTAGGCGCATGACGAGATGTCTAACAAGCCACAAGGATAGTTTGCGTAGGTGTGTGTGGATGGAGGGTAACAACGCCTTCTTTTGACAGGTTCGCAATCATTCGATGGGCGGTAAAGAGAAACAACAAAAAATCAATAGTTTCAAAAAAGGTATCCAGAAACAAAGTTTCCGGTAAGAACAAGGTGGCGCAGACTGCCGGGGGGGGAGGAGGTGCAGCAGGTGCAGGCCGCCCCCGATGCAAACAAAATGAGGCGTCTGCATATGTCGTTAATATAAAGCTGCAATGGCGTGTGGCTGGGCCTTGTTACTTTTGGTCTTAGCGCTTATGTAACGATATTTGCGGCTGTGGCGCGGGGGAGAGAAGGGAGCTGCTGCTGGTGCGCGCGGGCGCGTTCGCTCCCGAAAGTGAGTCAAACGGTGGGAAGGCGAAAACTAGCTCCCCTTCCCCCCCCTCCCTCTTCTCAAACAACAACATCCCCCCCCCCCCCCTTCTCTTTCCCCTCACTTTCAAGCATTCTCAACATGGCTGACAGAAAATATTGGCACGCCGTGAAACATTTGGAAAACTCTTATTGGGAAGTGGAGCAACGTAGCAGGCCTTGACCACGGAATCAGGCGGCCGCCAAACCAACCCGGTGTCTTAGTTCCTTGGAAGCTCGTATTCAACCGTCCGTTCAATGGCGCTGTGGCTGTGATGATGGTGGTGGTGTTGGTGGAGGATGTGCATGTGCATGTGGGGTTTACGCCCCTCGGACGGATGCAGATGGCTAAACGGCGCTTAGAATACGCGGCACCCCTGCCCAGGTATGACGCCTTCGACGCTTCATGCAGGGTCGGCGGGAAAAAAATAAAAAGGTTACAGTTTACGACGGCGAATACACGGTAAGAAAACATTAATTGGATGAGCAGTGCTGGTTCAATGATACTAAATTTGGACACGAGAAACTACTCCGATACGATGCGGTGCTTTTTCTCGAGGTCTAGTCCCCGGTCTATAGACGCAGTGCAGAAGACAGCGTGTACCGCCTGCTCGCACCACTCATTGTTACCCACAATGTGAGCGGGTCATTCCCAATCTGCTCCTTAGTCGCACCAGTCGTGTCGGAAATAGGTCCTGGAACAGTAATGGGAATCGTGGTTCCACAACTGTTGCTGCTAGCAGTGTACACGTTAACCGCTGTCACGCTAGCGCCGTCGGCTGAGGTAGACCATGTCATGCTAGGGCGGCACAGGTCGCGAGTCTGACGGTTGATAAACTGTTGTGTCATGTCATCGTGTTTGAGTGTCCTGAATGGCCAGGTAGTACTGCATTTCGTTAGTGTATATCCTGGAACTCTAAATCGGAATGAGCTTACAGGCGCATCATCTCGGCAGTGATGACCTCGACCCAGGTCATGAGCAGGGAGTATTGTCCAGACTTGCCGTTTACGGTAGTCGATGGGACATCACTGACGCGCATGTTGGCTTGGTGGAACATGTAACTATGCACGTGGTTAGCGAGGTAGCTTCAGGCAGAGCCACGTTCACTTACGGATCCCAATGAAGTCCAAACAGGTTGGTCATGGCAGTGTTTCGCGTGTTTGTGAGTAGATCATCAAACGTTCCACTTCCAGCAGAAGTGTCGATCCACTCTTGCAGCGTGCAGGCTGGAAGATCGCAGTTGTAGTAAATGACAGAAGCCCATCGCGGCATGACAATAAGCCCAGCGTAGCCGTTGTTTGCGACGTTGGTGGTCAATGGCCAGAAAGTGCTCTGTGTGTTGCGGAGTGGTGGTCGGGTGTTGTCACCGACCACATTGTTGATGCCATTGTCCATCCACGCCTTGATAACGTCTGCATTGTGGAGACCAGTGATCGCAGGCGGGATGATGCCATGTGGGCTCCATCGCTTAGCAGCATCAAGTCCAACCTGCTTCAGCCATGCCTGGTTGAACGTGATCTCTTTGGACGCGTCCGAGTAGGTAGCGTTGGTCAAATCCATGTGTGAACTAGTAGATACGTGTTAGCGGTGCAAAAGCTTAGCCTGAACAGGACGTACAAGGTATGCGAGATGTGCGCAAAGGCGTCGCGCTGGCTGGTGACAGCAAACCAGTTCTCCAATGCATCGAGCTTAGCACATTCGAGGCTCCAGGTGTACTGGGTAGGCGTGGTAGGCCAGATGTTAACGCCTGTGCCGGGTGGCTTCTGGTATTCTGGGCTACCGTCCTTTTGATCGGCATATTCGATAGCGTTGCTAGGCGAGCATACGGTCTGACCACTGGTAGTGTCTACGCCGGCTTCAATGTCACCGTTTCCGTTGTGTCCAATCTCAACAAAGTATTCAGACCCGGCAGGCATCCTCGAGTTCAGGTCTGCCTGCCAGCTGACGTGTACCGAAAGATCTGCTGGCTTGACGCGGAAGATTTGGCCTTGTGGCCGGTAGAGCTCAGTCTCCAAGAACATGTCATCCACCTGCGTGCTCAAGTAGATTCTCCTGAAGCCGACAAAAAGACCTCTGGTAATCCACGTGATCCATGAGTGCTGAAGGATGTTGCTCGAGGGCGCCCAGTCCAGCGCAAAAGGCAAGAACCACACCATCTGCTGTCGAGCACCGATTTGGTTGATGACAGCAGCAGATCCACTGCCGGAGAACTGCGCTACTTCCCATGCGATTGATGCATTCACAATAGTCGCGGGGGCATGGTAAATGTTTGCAATGCTTATAGGAACATTTCTATTGGGCATTGTTAGCCATGTAGCGACACAAAACCCTGGAAAACTTACGGCTTGAGATTGGCAGTTGGGAAGCCAGAGGTGTTCGTAAAGGATACTGGCTCGTCGTTGAGATTGCCACCGTTGGGAGAAACTCCAAAGTCGGCTGTAGGGTAAACATCTAGGCGGACCATGCGGACACCAAAATTAGTCTGGTAGGCGTATAGCTGGCTCCATTGCGCGTCGGTGAGTGCGCTGTAGTACAGGTTGTCGTAGTTGTATCCCACTTCGCTTATGGTAACAATACCACCATAATTGCCGTTTGTAGCGGTAGCGTTGAGCAGAGGCAGGTTGGCTATGCCAGCTTGGGGAACAGTAAGGATCTCGTAGGGGATACCATATCCTTGAAGACCAAGGGCGGCACCATTGATTGCAGATGTTGTATCGCGCGCAATAATTAGGATTGTGCTAGATACAGTGGCACTCCCCACGTATGCTGAGACGTGATGTAAAAAGAGGGAGGATGAGAGCGCGCAAACTCGCAGCAACGATGAGAACGTCATGGTGAGACGCGAAGTAAACAGCTTGAAGATGGGTCATTCCCCTAGGAACCTGGACGTCTTAATAAAGAAGTCTCGGCAGCGATCGTATAATAGGCTGCCAGGTGGTCAGTGGTCCAGATGCGGTAAAAGACCAGGAGACTATCGATTTCGACGTATTTTTTTTTTCAGCTGAATGCTCACCTGGGCTTGACTTTCAAGGCGTTCAACGAGTGGCGTGCAATGTGGAACTCGATTTGACGTCTTGGAGGAGTATTGCCGTATGTTGCTGGGAGGCGTTGCATACGTAACTTGCCTTAAAGCCATACACGGCAGCAAGGTTCTTGGCAGATCCTTGCACACGCATAGACGCATACCTAAACACATACAACTACACACATAGCCGTGAAGCAATTACCACCCACGTGATAGCAATGAATAGCAAAAATCTTTCGCATATGGCTGTTCTTAGAACTTGAGCCTCCCTCCGGCCGACCTACCAAGGTACCGGTATGTCCAGCTTCACCACAACCGAAGCGAACAGCCGCACGCCTATGTGGCGCAAAAGCAGAGTCTGGGCAGCCGTGTAAGGCCTCGTGGATACGAGAGTAAGTGGATACTGTGGGCAGACACGGCCGATGCCCTTCGGTCAGCTTACACTAAAAATCGCGTTTGGGGACAGTGTTCCGATATTGAGCAAGCAATATTGCCCCCTGGACCTCATATGCATGAGATGCATTGCAGTGCATTAGCCTCGGGGTCACGCCCGACGAGGAGCCGGGATAGATGAGGATCATATTAGAGCGGTAGTGCGGTGCGGAGGAGGTTAGGCTAAAAGCGAGGCCGGATGAACGTCGGAAAGAGGCATGTTGGCCATGCACGGACATGCTGCACGAACCCTGACTTTTCAGCCTCGTCACGTCTTCACTCCTCCACCACTCGCCGCCCGCACTCACGACACCCGCACCTCTCAGATCGGTGTCTTCTCTTGCCTAGTACCATTATAGCCAAAGCTAGCTGTTCGGGATAGATGAGCACCGACCCCCTAGACAAGATTGGTGTGGGCTGTCGTCACTGTTGCCAATGCCCGGCCAAAAGGCTTCGCGTCTCGAGCCGCCCACTCACGGCTTGCCGTTTCATGGCTATTCATGGCAACCGAGAGCTGTGCGAGAGCGGTATTGCAGTCTTCTCGAAGCATGTCTGTGCTTCTCTTTACCGCACGCCTGCAGCGGTGGAGCATCTGCTACAACTGGCTATCCACTCTGCTTGCTAACGCAATGCGCGGATCGTCAGCTAATACCTGATTGCAATCAATGCAAGGCGATATGTGCTTCCTTTGGTTTTCAGGTTGCCCCAGGGTCTGGCGAGCCTACTTTTGCACACGTTACCCTAGTCATCTTGCCTCTAGACATTACTTCTATTCCGTTACTTTGAATATTTTTTATGGAGCATCTTATCGCAACCATGTTTCCCATGGTCTAATCGCTTTCCCCCATCCATGATACAGTCCACGCCAAGTTCAGCGGAGCTACGTTTGGGAACTGTTGCCATCGTGCCGCGCCCTTGGAACCCGGCAGGTCAGCAATAATGCCCAGCGCAGAGATCCTAGGTATTGTGGCCTTCCGTAATGGGGCATCACTTCACCAGTGGTGGGAATGGACTCTCGTTGCCATTATCGGTGCCAGTGTTCTCATTGGTATCGTCACGCTTCTATGGCACGCATACCGCACCCTACAAACCTTTCTCAAGGTACGATTTGAACCCTGATTCTATATCCTCAAAACTCATGGACGTGACAGAAGAAAACCGAGCCCATTAGCTTGCCACGATCTGTACAAGAACGCATTCAGCTTCTCTCCAACGATTCGAGCGTCGTCCGCAAATCCCACGTCCTTCCCACCAAGCTAGCGTCTTTTGGTGTATACCTAGGCCAGTTGAGCAATCCCGCCACGCAAGAGGAGATCAGGATACTGTCACAATGGGAGGCCGTGGTGCTGGATCATTGCGAGCCTGGGGTTTTGGAGGCTGTCAACAATGAGAGCATTCCTATGGGACCGCACATCATTGCGCGGCTAGACCTTAGCAAGGTCATCACATCCACAGCTATGCAATCGGAGGCGGAAATGTCGCGTGCTGTGCATGTCCTTTCCTGGACCATTCAACAAACCTTGCGACAGCCGGACCAAAGGAGATACTTCACAGGTGTCTTGGTAGCTGGGTGGCGCGACACTGTTTCGATGCCTTTGCTGAACGGACTAACAAAGCTTCTTTCTGCGTATGGCCTGGACGTCTACCTTGAGATTGGAGCCCCAGACTTCTTAGATGGTGTTCGCAAGCTCGACATTGGACTATTCGCCGGCATGGTGGTTCGGAATGGCACAATCATGTCCAACGGAGATCGCCGAGATTTCTTCGACATGGACAAGATGAAGACCACCACAAAATCGTTCGTTTCACAAGCCTGCCAGCGCCCGTTTGTAACCATGATGTGGGATACTATTGACGACGATGCCAAACTCTCGCATGCCGTAGTAAGAAGAGCACACATGTGGTGTAGCTATCACGGTGCTATCCCGTACTTTCCACGGCAGCGCGCTTTGACGAACATCGACGACGTTCGCCCTTGCGACGAGCCTTTGGCGGCATTTCAGTGGTTAAAGGAACGGAGAGTTATGGACGTCCATGACAACTACCGAGCCGCACGTACAGTATGTTCAGAGTGTCCAAGCATTAGAAGCCCCCTCTAACTCTCTGCAGCTTTCCCCGGGTTTCTCGAGCATCATTGACGATTATCTGCCTTTGCAAACCGTCTTCCCCTTTCTGGCTGATGCACTTGCTAACCTCGATGGATCGGAGTCTGACGATGATGATGTTTCTAGCACCTCTACGCTTACCGTGCACTACCCTGAGATTGACGAAAACGGAGCGTTGCTTCCGCGGGAACCGTCATCGCCTGGATCGTCGCTAGATTGGACTGTAGCCATGGAGAAGAAGGCGGACAACCCGCTCTCTTGTTCTTACGATGGGTCACTATATACGTCACTCGGTTGCTTCCCCATTGGTCTGGACGCATCCAAGGCAGACTTCGACCGTGTTCTCGTCTCACAACGGCGTCTACGTGATCTGAAACTGCTCAGCAGGTTCACATCTCAACAACTCAGGAC
>Ga0265798_10002602_pt1 | contig 26447 bp, 24 predicted proteins | sample P3T30metagenome_FD_192430 | JGI IMG/M metagenome (GOLD analysis project Ga0265798, IMG submission 192430) | Plant litter microbial communities from East Loma Ridge, Irvine, California - P3 T30 | ecosystem: Environmental > Terrestrial > Plant litter > Unclassified | place: USA: California...
CCTGCCCGCCTGTGAAGACCCTTCGGCCTCACGCTCGCGATTGATCCGCTCGAAGCGCTCCTGAACGCTGCCGAACACGTGCCGGACCTTCTGGCCAATGCCCTGCACCACCTCACGCGCCACTTGAGCGGCGCGCTCGACCTGTTCCCGGACCTGCTCGCGCATTTGCTGCGCCAGCACGCGCGCCTGTTCCACCCAGTTGTCGATCGCGCTGGCCGCGTCGCGGGCCTGCATGCGGGGATCGTCGCTCCGCGGCGCCCCCGCGCCGATTCCCATCGCCTGCAGCTCGTCACGGATCGCCGCCATCTCTTGCGCGACGGCACGGCGCTCGGCCGTGATCTCACGCCCGAAATGCTCCTTCTGAGGTTCCTGGGCAATGCCCCGCTCGGCATGGCTACGGTGATCGACGCGCCGTTCAACCTGCGCCAGTTCCAGCGCATCGTTCTGGATCTGGGCAAGCCGTTCGCGCAGCGCCAGTATCTCCTTGGGGCCCTGCTTCTGGTCGTCCAACTCACGGGTTTTCTCCCCGAACCCGTCGGCGTCGACCGTCCGCGTCGTGGTCAGCACGTGCATATGCCAGTTGCGCTGATCGCCGTCCGGGCTTGGCGTGTGCAGGGCAACGTCGACCGCGACCCGGTAGCGCTGGACGAGCTCGCGGGCGAACTGCTCGGCGACCTCACGCCGCTCTTCCTTGTTCAGCTCATGGGGCAAGCCGACGATATACTCGCGGGCCGTCTGTGAGTTGCTGCGCCGTTCGAAATGCTCAGCGGCATTCCATAGCACCGAGCGGTTTTGAGCCCATTCGGCGCCCTCCGGCGTGACGATAAACCCATCCTCGACGCCGCCCCGCGCCCGGAAGTCATGGATCTCGCCGGTGCGCTCGTCGGTGAACCGCTCACCGTGCCGATAGGCGGCAGCTGCCACCGCACTGTCGCCCCGGCTGCGCTGCACGGGGCTGGTGCGGACATGGGGCATGGCGGTCACGGTGGTCATGACAAACGACGACTACCGCGAGGGGTGCAGGGGGGCAGCGCAGCCCCCTTGCCGGGGTACGGGGCGCGAAGCCCTGTGCGGCCCATCGGGCCGCTGGGGTGCAGGGACCGCCCTGCCGCAAACGCCCCGCCAGGGGCGGCAAACTCGCAGAGTTTGCATCTTTGCGCTTTCTCTACTTCCTTCCGTCATACGCCCTGTCTACACCTGGCTCGTATTTTGGCAAGGATCCACCATGGCACAGCCCCCAACCGCCGATCCCAAACTCGCCAAGCTGCTCCGTGAAGTCGAAGTTGTGGAGCGCAAGATCGAACGCGCCCAGGCCCTCTCTCAACGCCTCAAACGTCTCGCTGTTGATCACTCCAGACGCGCCGATACCCGCCGCAAGATCATCCTGGGCGGAGCACTCCTGAACGCTGCCCGCTCCGAACCCGAGCTCGCTGCACTGGTCGCACGGTTCGTAGCTGCCATTACCCGCCCAGCGGATCTCAAACCTTTCGAGGGCTTCTCCACCGAAGAACTCATCGCAGCCGCTATGGACCAAAATGCGAGCGCGCCGCGGCGTCCGCGGCGGCTTACGCATAAGCCAGATTAGTCTGAAATTCGCATTGTGCCGGGTATCACTGAGACTAGTGCGCGCTAACCGGTTAGCTAAATGTGAGCTTTGGGGTATGCCCTCACCTTTAGGATGGCGGTTCGCCGACTGCGCCTCGAACGGTACTGCAATCGTTATCGCCAATCGTTTCACACTGCCGATTCCGCATGGCTTCATCGAAAGCCATTTCGACCCTTGCTCTTGGTGATGATTTTGATCTGTTAGGAATGGGCTGAGGCCATGTGCTGGCGGAGCCAGCCCTACTCACAGCATATTGGCTACAGGCCAATTCATTTCACCCTCTTGTCGTTTCGTTCTGTCCGCTGTGGCTGGTGTACCGGTTAAAGTTATCCACAGGCATACCTACCCAAAAACTCACCGCTTCTGATTCAGATTCAATTATTCTTCTTATATTCTAGATTCAGGGCTCCAAACCCCGCAGGTTTCTGCGAAAAATTATGCCTATCGGTGAGTGTTGGGGATGAGTCGCGTGAGTGTTTGGGTAGCCTACGGTGAGTTTCAGGGTCGGCTACGGTGAGCATTAGGGCTGGTCTCGGTGAGCGTTGGGGTAGGGTGAACGCCCTTTCCGATCGACGGTGAGCTTTGGGGTACTGTGCCCGATTTCCACCGGCGAGCTAGAGAATTTGCTCAGCTCACAATTCGTTGTTAAGGTGAGCTAGCATTCTCCTCTTGCTCACCGTTGGTCATGCCTATGTCCCAGCCTGCTGTCGCTGATCTGACCTTCCGTACACTGGCGCAGAAGGGGCGTGGAAACCCGTTCGATCCTGCCAATTACGGTGAAATCGTCAAGCCTGGCGAGCTGGTCGATATCGTGGAGCTAAGCCCCCTCACCCTCGCCGATCGCCGCATCTATAATCTGCTCATCGCCAACGCATGGGAGAGGATTGGCGAACCGATCATCCACAGCATCCCCAAATCAGCTCTTAAGGGCACTCATCAAGGCAATGAGCGCGTGGAGAGTTCCCTACTGCGCCTGATGGGCACGATCGCGATCGTCACTATCCGCAAGGCCGGTAAAAGCTACAAGCGCCGTGTCCAGCTCCTCGGTCCCAGCGACGAAAGCCTCGAAAAGGACGGCTTCCTCCACTATCGAATTCCCGAGGAACTGATCGAGATATTGCGGAACAGTGAGGTTTATGCTCGTCTTAAAACACAAGTAATGTACTGCTTCGAGTCCAAGTACGCGCTATGCCTATATGAGATGATCGAGCGCCGCATTGGCCTTGAATATAAGCAGAAAGAAGAGTTTACGATTGAGGAGATACGGGGACTTCTCAATGTTCCTGAGAGAAAGCTTGAACGCTTCGCCGATCTCAATAAATACTGCCTTAAGGTTGCGGTTGAGGAGATTAACAAGCTCTGCCCCTTCTATGTAGATTTCACTCCGATCAAAAAGGGCCGCAAAGTCGATCGCGTCGCTCTCCACTGGTTCCCAAAAACGTCCAGCGGCAAGCGGGACGCACAAAACCTTATCGATCAGCACAGCATCGTGCGCCGCGCCAAACTACGTGGTGGTATACCCGAGCTGCCGGTCTTGGTTGATTTCCGCGCAACGGCCGAAAGGTGAGCCCCTACCCCAAAACTCACCGATATATCGGTTGCCGAATTTAACGGCTCATTCCAACCGGTTGATAAGGACCGGCTCAAGAATGCTCAAAAACGTACGGTAAGCGCCGGCGACCGGTTCGATTGGGACGCCAAATCGGGCCCATCAATTATCTCAGCGCGACAGTCCTAGGCAACTTACTCAGTTCGCCTTTCAGCATGTCGCCGAGATTTTTGACGGTCTGGACATGATGCTCGCGGACATTGCCTGGGTAATCTCCCGTAACCCACAGCGCGGAATTGCTACCTTCTGTTCGGGCTTCGAGAGCATCACGTGAGGCCTTGCAAAACCGGGCTCGCAAATTGAACGGGCCGTCCAAATGCCATGCTGGATGCTCGGTTTCTAACCGAACTAGGTTGTTCCGAACCGTATCGGCACGGCACGCCCCCTTTTCAGACAGCGCAGCGACGATCTCGCGAACCGACAACGCCAACTGATTGAGCGTCACGCCCTTATCAGAAACCAACGAATTTGCGGGCTCAGCAATAGGTTCAAACGCTATCGGGGGCCTAGCTGCCTGTTCGGCGCTGCCCAACTTCCGCCCTCTCGAATGAGATATGAGCGCCACGCCTACCAACACGAGTAAGGCGGCGACCACGTAGAGAAAGGGCAAGGTATAAGCCAGCACGGGCGCCCACTCGGCAAATTTCGTCGCTACCTCGGAGGGCGACTTATCCATGACGACCGGGATCGCAATACCGAGTCCGCCAGTCACTGCACCGCCGGCGATCGATCCGATTGCCTTACTACTAACCTTCATTCTGCTACCTGTGCCCCATTGACCCCGGCTTGCTGGAACGCGGCCATCAGTACGTCATAGGGTACACCGAAGCTGCGCTCCACATGCTCGTGCTGATCGAACGGAAAATCCGGCCCATAAAGATCTTTGGCGATCTGCCACTGCTCTTCCATTACGAGAATCTGACTGCGCGCCATCCATTCCAGCGAACTGCATTCGAAGAAAATCCGCGTGACCATCTGCCTGGACAGCCCGATCACACCGCCAGATTCGATATGCTGACAGAGGACAGCGTAGTCGCCTTCCTCGCGAAAAATGGCTTTCCATCCGCTGCGAGTCATAAGTTCGACCAGCACGTCGGCATTTAGATAGACCATGATAATAAGACGGCCTTCGATGAAATCCAGCAGACGCTGGGGATCGCGTATCGTCAGTAGGAACGGAACATAATAGCCCCAGGCGCGGCCATTCTTAGCATCGTTCCAGCTATCATAAACCATCACGCCAGGCTCCATGACCATGCCGGATATGGCTACCTGATCACCCCCCACATACAACGCCACATAGTTCAAGCCGCGCTCAGGAGAGACCGCCTTCCCCCCATCAAGGGCGGCAGCATCAATGGCCTCATTTAACCGATCGACATGGATGATCTCGGGTATTTGAATGGCATGGCGCCGAACCTCACCGACATTACCACGGAAATTGGTAGCCTTATCGGTATCCAGGAAGTCCTGTAAGCGAGCGAGATTGGCAGCTTGTCTCTTTCCCCGCTGGTTCAGCTTATTGCTGGACTTTACCTCGATGAGATAGGGGTCATTGTTTCCCAAAAGACAGACATCGCCATAGCGAAGCACGTTGGTACAATCGCAGAGCATGGCAGGAACGTCGTGGGCGAGCGCATCAAGCATAAGGCCCACTTCTCTGATAAAACCCTCCTTGCCATTTATCATGCCGGCACCAGGTTTCATCGTATAAGTCTCGGTGTCGTAAAACGTGTGTTTGATAGCAAACTTGTCGAGGTATAGATGCGCAAGGCTGTCACCAAACAGCTTCCATAGGTACATCTGGTCTTCGTATCGTTCCACGCGAGTCTTGGTAGCTGCGATCTGACGACGTATTTCGTTGGATTGCTCACGAGTCTGACGACCGGAGCGTAACGAGATCTTGAGGGCTTTGGCTCTGGCCTTGTGGCGAATGATATCGCGTTCGGTCTTAATGACAGCTCGGATTATCAGGCCGTTGAAGTCCTTGAGAAGCACCATATTCTCTCGATCGGCTTCCACTGCCCGCAGGCGATCGACCAATCTGAAGAAAATGCGCTGACGTCTGCCGATGATACCCACGCTAGCCCCCCCCCCCTTAACTACCGCAGGACTCACATTTCACGTGTTCACACGTTCCATGGTGAACGTGTGAACACGACTACACAGCCCGTTGCGTGTGGCTGCTAGAGGATTGCCCTTCCCCTAACGTTCCCCGAATGGATGCTTTCCATACTGCCGCATGAGCAGGTCGATCGCTTCTCCCAAAAGCGCTTGAAGCGTTGTGGAATTCTCGGCGGCTAGCACATTTAGCCCCCGGCTTACCTCTGGGCTAAAATAAGCGCTAACCGCCTTCTTACCCTGTCGCGCTACCGCTCTCGATGCTGTTGCACCTTCTTTGACCGGCACGGACGTGCTCACCTCGGGCGTCTTCGCGCGCTCCGCTCGCTGCTGTTTCATCGCACCGAACTTGCTCATGTCAGCTCCGCTTCTTACTAGATTTCTTACGTGTGGACAGGTTCACATGCTCACGTGCCCATGCCCAGAGCGCTGCGACTTCCTGGGCCGCTTTGCCCTCCGGCTCAACTTCGTTCGCCGTTTTCCCCTGAGCGGTGCTGTGGTGGTAGATCGCGCGCTGGGTCAGCATGACAGGTGCTACCGGAACACCCATGCCCTCCATGCCTTCGCTGCCTTCGATCAGCTCCCGCGCATCCCGATATGTCGTGGGGGCGCGCTGTGGGCCTCCCATAAACAGTACAAACGCCGGCTTGCCTGCGGCCTTCACTAGCTCGGCGGTCGTCTCCACGGCCGACAAGTCGAATGCCTGAGGGCGGCATGGAATGAGTATGAGATCCGCAATCTTACAGGCCTCGCGCGCCATGATATCAGCATGGGGTGGCGTATCGATGACGATAAGGTCGGCACCTAAGTCGGCCGCCTGCTGCACCTTGCGCGGCAAGAGGGTAGGGGAGGCGCAATCCACAACCTCCGGGTCGTTACCGCCCCGCCAGTGATTCCACTGGCTCGCCGTTGCCTGGGGATCAGCATCAAGGATCAACGTAGAAAAGCCGGCGGCCGTAGCTGCGCCTGCGATATGAATGGCCAGCGTGGTCTTACCCGCGCCTCCCTTCTGGCTGATAATAGATATGGTTCGCATGTCGCCACCTGAACGTGTTCGTGTGTGAACACGCTTTATAGCGGACATGTTTACACATGAGCAAGCTCACATGTGAACTAGGAGAGACGCCCCCCCCTAGGTCGGAATATACGAAACTGACTAATTCGGGACGCTTAATGAATATCGGCGTTCGTTTCGCGGATCGCCAAGCTGAGCGTTCAACACTGGGCGCTCTCAGACCGGCAGACCCATACCGTGAATGACCGTGGCCCAAAGCGGCCCGCGACATATTGCCACGTGATCCGCATTCGTCGCACGATTCACGGTTCATGAAAGAGCTTTCGTCGCGTTCGATGGTCGTTGCGATGGTCGTTGCGATGGTCGTTGCGATGGTATCGATCGGATATGGTGGATGAGTTAAGCGTATTGACGTGGCGGTCATTAGGTGGCTGTTGCGTCCACGTTGCATCCACGTTGCGGTGCCGCTGCAGACATGTTGTGTGCTACGGCACGGTCCATCCAATGGTCCATGAGATAATATGTGCGGTGATGTAACTAATTTATCACGTTTTTGGTGCTGTAACCTGAATGGCGTTTATGCATCCAAGACGCCATTGACACGCAAGCTTGTAACGGATTATTGATGCTTCATCGTCGGAGACATCCAATGCCCCTGGACTTTGAAGCGCTTGATACGGACGGAACGCTGGGCAGCCTTGAAGCTGCCGTGCGCTCGATCGCGCAAGCTGCGTATAATCAGGGGCTGAAGGATGGCGTGGCTGGAGCCGCTAAGCTCGAAACCGCGCTTGGCCACCTGTCAGAGGCGATGAAGGGCTTCCAGCCCGAGTTGCTCGAGACGGTCAAGCGCCAGGTGGCGAGCCTAAGTGGTCGCACAAGCAATGGTGCGGGCATTTCGTTGGGGTCCTTGCCGATTGATAGCGACGTTCCAATGCCCGATGGTCGCAGCCGCGCCCGTCGGGGTCTGGTCGGCGCGACGATCACCAAAGCCCTGAAGGCTAGTCCGGGTCTGACCGTGGGCGAGTATGAGCAGTTGGTTAGCCGGCTCGAGCCCGAGATTTCAGTGAAGTCCGTGGGCAATGAGCTTCGGCGTGGCGAGCGTGATGGCCGCTACAAGCGAGATCGACCCGGCGGGTACCTCTGGTATCTGGCGGGGTCTGATGAGACCGAGACGGAGGGGCAATCTTCCGGAGAGCCCTCCGCCTCATACTCGAACCAAGGAGGCGGCGATGACTGACCCGTTATTATGCCGTGACTTGAAGTCACATCCGGGTTTCGGGAGATCTCGTAAATCTCTCGACGCTCGCAGCCCCGTTGGGGGATCTACCTGGTAGGACCAGGAGGCGGCGGTCTAGGGGAAACCCTGGGCCGCCGTTTGCTTATCTAGCGCTCTAAGACTCGCGATGTAAAGATTGCCTTAAAAAGGGGAGCCTCGGCGATGGCAATAAGCGACGATGTTCGGCACGTAATCTCTATCCTCGAGGAAGAAGGCTTTGCCGCTCTGGCTGGCGAACTTTTGACCGAGATGAGCCTCGGGCGAGAAGTTGAGAAAGAGATCGCTGCCGTCGACGATCGCGCGTTGGACAGCGATCGAGATACGGTCCTGCGGCGCGTGCCAATCGACGAGAGCGACCAACTCCGTACGGCAATGGATTTCCTCCGCTTTCGGCTGGTCCTGCCGGTGCGCGCATTCGCTGAGGCGGAGCGGATCGCAGGTCAAATCGCAGGGAAGGGGGGTACTAGGATCAGGTTCGTCGATCCCGAACAACGCCAAGAGAGCGAGCCCCTTAGTCGGCGAGATATTGGGGATGCATCGCTTGCCGATGAGCTCGACGCGTTCTTGGAGCGCCTTCCTGAGATGACTTCGCCACCGATCGTCCGAGATTCCTGATATGGCGCTGACGACGACTGCAGAAACCGAATTACGTAACATCCTGCGCAGCTTTCGAGCTGCGCACGGAGGTGCCGTCGCCCCGACAAGCGAAGGTAAGGCACTTGAAGTCTGGGTGTTGATGAAGCTCGCACACACCGTGCATCAAACCCTGTCGGCAAACTGGCAAGTGACCCTGCGCCGCGGTGACGGCAGCTTGCTCCCGGTGGGTAGCAATTTCGACTTACCAAGCCAGCGGTCAAAAATACAGCCGAGCAGCCCGACCGCCCCTGGCTATGTGCTGTTAGAGCACAGGAGGCATGCCGACCGCCGGCTCGAGCTCCGTGGTAGTTTGCAATGGATGGGAAGGAGCGGCGCCAAGCACGAGATCGACGTGTCCGTGCTCCCTGCTCAGATCGGCGAGGCGATCAGGAACAACGGTGGGGGATATCCGCACGGGCTCCCAATTGCCGCGGTCGAATGCAAGGACAAGGGCGGCTTCGGGCCGCTAGACGAGACGCGCCAGACACTCGCTCGGATGTACGATCTCGTACTTGTGACGCAGCCGATCTCGAGCTGGTCATGCCGCGTCTTCGAGACTGCTACGTATACATACTGGGGACGGAAGAGTTCGCGCTACGTCTCATTTTTCAAAAAGGGCACTTTCGGTATCGTGCGTGCAGGTCAATTTCAGTCGGGCGCTAGCACGCTCGCCAGCCACTATTCGATCGGACACTATCCGGGCATCTATGACAACGCGAGAGTGATCCGCCGGCTAGAGGCCAGCTTCCGCCGCACTGTGGCAACGATCAGCGACTTCTAAAAAGGTCTTTGCTGCACAGTAGCCTCCGACGTACACCTAACGAAGATGGACTATGCATTGCCCTGTAAACAGGTTCTATTTAAAATAGCCGACGGGTAACCTTTGAATAACTCAATGACACTATTGCCTTAAATCAATATTTTCTAGGGTGTTATTGCTGACGCCGTGGCAGGAATGCCCGAAAGTGATGCAAGACGTGCTCGCGCTTCCTCATGCATATTCACCGGTGTAGTATCGAGAACCCGCGTCACCATTGCAGTTAGAAAAAGACCCGGCACAAGGTTAACCGGCGTATGCTCCTTAACTATTCTTACTTTTGGTAAATTTTCGATAGTTTGATTAATAATGTCTTCGGGTATAGATCCCGCCGCGACTTCCTCCTCTTCTTCGGATTCGGGTCCAGGATCTGGTATTTCCGTAGAATCCAATCCGCTTTCAGCTTCTGGAGAGGCAACGTCTCCCGAATATTCCATAAGAATCAGACAAGTAGCGTGATATGCATCATCCTCACGCCCAAGCTTTCCAAGTAGGTCAAATAGCCAGAGAGCGGTTTTAGGCTCTTTCTGAAGTATGTCAGAACGAAGTCCGAATACAAAACCGAGAGCAGCTAGCGGATGTCTTAATCGTAAGTTTTTAGCATCTCCGTATGATTCTTCAATCCTATTTGGAGCATTTTTTCCGTAAGATGAGTCCATACGCTTCGTTGATACGAGTAACTCAGGCCCCGTTGCCCAATCAGTTATAACAACATCAACCTGTTTTACGTAATTCTTTCCAAGAATATTAGCGGAAGAGGATGTAACGCCTTTGATGGACGTTTTTGCAAAAACTCGTTTTTGCACGTCGGCTTTCAACTTTTTAGGTAAGGATTCGATCAGTGCCGCCACAGCAGCCGGATAAATTCGTGGGTTTACCGGTCTCGGCCATACCTGGTTGTCGTTAAAACCAGCGCGACGAAGTTCATAGCTTAGCCACACATCTAGTGCCAGGGCAGGCACCCCCGATTGGGTTCCTGCTTTTAAATAAAGGGGAACGCCAAGTAGCCGCTCAAGGGTATCATAATCAGGTTCGAAATGGGGTTTTCCAGCGGGGCAGCGAACCCATGGATTGCTGTGTTTCCCTTCTGGTGCGGCAAGGGCGACAATGCGATCGAAAATGATCCAGGCCTCAGCCTTTGCTGTTATTTTTGCGACCACGAGCTGCCCTCATATTTCAACGATTGCGAAGGTCTAGCGGTTTGACGTTCGCTCGTGAACTCCGCGAACCCTCTGACCTCACTCCGCATAGTGACGCCAACGCCGCATTATGCTGACCCCCTCGTCGAACGCTACCGCCTCGGCACGGTTAGCTAGTGCTGGCGATGCAAATAGTAGGCGGCCTGCCTCTCGCGGCTCGAGCTTCAGCATGCCGCCACCTAATGGGTGGCCCTCGAGCTCGCAGCTTAGCTGCGCGATGGGTGATCCCCAGTTCGGTAAAAGCTTTTCTGCGAGCGCTCGATCTCGCACACGCACGCTATGTACGGTGTTGGTGCAAGTTACCCCTGCCGAGTTTTTAACGAGGCTGGCATTCCGGCCTGCCATATAGCTCATCATGAAGTCCGGAATTTGGACGTCGGGCACCGCGTACCATGGCTCACGATTCCGACATTTATAACCCAAACGTGCTTCCTGACCGGCACTACTATCCAAGTAGCGCCGAACTGAGGCCGTGAGTTCTTGGCCACGCTGAAGACGAAGGAGCAGGACCGGATCGTCAGCTTTATGCCAGGCGGCAACCGTGCTGGGGGTGATCGGCCGTTGTGCAAGCACTCGTCCGGTTCGCACAGTAGAATGGAGGTAAGCCGCTGGAATTTTCCAGCGCGCCGCCTCTGAAGGACGCAGGTGGAAGAAGCTATTGTCGCCGCTGACATAGCCAATGCCGACACTGGCGAAGCTGCTCAGTCGATGACTGTCAGTATCGTCGGCGATCGACCGATACGCATTCCGAATTGCAGCCGGCAGCAAGTACGGCCGCAACCTTCGATTCCAAATATCTCGCCATTCGCCAAGCATTACCTTCTCGGCCTGCCTGGGAGGGCGCTTAGCCCCCTCAAACCGATCGCAAACTGTGAACTTTATGTGGTCGGTCGTACCTCCAAACCCATCTGTGTATAGCAGCCAACAGTCTTCTGAGAGGCCGGGGAACAGCTTTTCGCGAACTGCAACAATCTGCACATGCTTAAAATGGGCTACCAAATATTCAATCAGGGGAGATGCGTAAGGCGCATGACCGATCTCGGCAGGTACGACGAAGGCCATACGACCGCCCGGCTTTAGCAGCGCCGCTGTTGCGACGAGGAACGGAGCCCAAGAGGAGGTAAGCCCGCTGAACGCCGCGCCGTGGGCAGCGCAAAAAGCTTGAGCTCGTGCTCTCACTACGCCTTTGAACGTATGGTAGCGAATGAAAGGCGGATTGCCGGCTGCGCATTCGAACCGCTCGCCGGTCGCTTCCGCCCACTGGAAAAAGTCTCCTTCGTGGACAAGCGCGCCTGGGGCCCGTTCGATCGCAGTATGCGCTGATAACGGATCCTGTTCGATACCCACACTGTTGGGATGCTCTACAAGGAAGCGGCCGTCGCCACAGCTTGGGTCGAGCAGGCGATCACTATCGCGACGCACAGCCCAACTTACCAAGGCGGCAACAACGGCATCCGGCGTGTAATAGGCACCCGCGTGTTTCTGAGACAGACGAACCGCGGTCATGCTGCACGCTCTAGAAGCGAGCTACGGCCACCAGGGATATGACGATAAAGCGTTGAAGGCTGAACGCCGATCTGCCGAGCAACCTCTTCAACTGTAATGGAGGAATCTAACAGCATTGCCTTAGCTCGCCGTATCTCCGGCTCACCCATTGCGGGCTTACGGCCGCCGCGACGGCCAAGCGCCCGCGCCTGAACAAGACCCGCATGCGTGCGCTCGAGGGTAAGCTCGCGCTCGAACTCGGCTATTGCCGCTAGAAGATGAAAGGTCAGTCGCCCGCTTGGACTGGCGGTGTCAATCGCCTGGGTTATGACCTTCAGACCGATCTCCCGGGTCTGGAGAAGCTCGGCGGTTTCAACGAGCTGTCGGACCGAACGCGCTAGGCGATCTAGTTTCCAAACGACTAATGCGTCGCCAGCTCTTAAAAACTCGAGCGCTGCACGAAGCTCAGGGCGGTCGCGCTGTGCACCCGAAGCTCTCTCAGTAAATATCTTTTCGCAGCCGGCTGCACTAAGCGCCTCGAGCTGCAAAGCGGGGTTCTGATCTCGGGTCGAAACTCGCGCATAACCGATCAGCAAAACAGACCTCCGAAAACTCGTCCGGCGACACCGGATTTGGGAGAGGCATACAAGAGAGAGTTTTCGGAGACAATAGTGGAGAACGTAATGCGAACATATTTTCTCGTTAGCACTCTCCGCTAAACCGCCGTTTAATGGAGACGCAGCTCCAGACTAATTTACCATATGGTTGGCGAGGACGCGGTCACGACGACCGGAACTTAGTCGGCCATCGTCGAAGGGCGGGCACTCATCGGCCCCTCCAAGCAGTTCGATGCCCCTACCTTGCCAATGCACCGGATTGCCGGCATCGCCTCGACCGAGATCGAGCCTCGGGCGGACTTTGCAAATATGAGCACAAAGCAGAAGGTCGAAGCGGCTCCACTCGAGACTCGACATGTCTTTCTCGATACCGAAGTCTACAACAAACTGAAGCACAACGCGGCCAACAGGGCGCTCAGCATTCTTGCTAAGCACATCGACGAACATCGGCTCGTCCTGCACGTCACAGACATCACGCTGCTCGAGATTAAGCGCCAGCTGGCCGAGGAGGTCGAGCAGACCAGGGCTGCGCTCGGCAGAATAGACAAGGACCTGACGCGGTGGCGGCACTCCGATGGCGGCATTACGCCAATCCCGGTGGTGGGCGACCAGACCGCCGAGCACCTATTCGGTTCGATCGACGACTTCATTCGTGGCCGCTGCAGGGCGAAGCTGCACGACGCAATGTCGCACAGCGCCCACGACGTGTTCGCAGACTACTTCGCGCGCAGGCCACCGTTCGACAAGGGCGAGAAAGAGTTTCCCGACTCGTTTATGGTAAAGACGCTCGACACCTGGTGCGCGAGCGAGGGCGAGCGGATGTATGTCGTAACGAAAGATGGCGCGATGCTGCGCTACGCAGAGGCGTCGCCCAATCTTCTGCCCTTAGCCACAATTGAGGACCTCTTGGCCTCGGCCAGCCTGTCCGCGGAGCCCGATGGCGATGCCGAGGCGATCGCCGACGAGTTGCTGAACTCTCCTGCATTCGACCATTATTTGGAAAGCGCCATCACCTCACACGTCGATGACCTAGTCGTTGATTACAGTGGTGACCTGCCGGAAGGCGAGGTGAACAGCGTTCGCTTCGATGGGGCGATCCAATCCATGGACTACCACATCGTGGCTATGTCGAGGACACGCCTCGGACTAGTCATTAAGGTCGACACAGAGATTGTCGCAACGGTCGGGTATGAAGATCGAGACCTTGCCATGTACGATCGCGAGGACGGCGTGTGGCTCGGGGGAGAATGGGAGTCGACGGAAGTGGCGAACAGCATCCCGCTCGAGATGTTCGTTGAGCTTGACGTAGGCACGGGCGGCATCGTCACATCAGAGCTGCTGCGAACGGAATATAGTATTTACTGACCCATAAGGCCGGAAATTGGCTAGAATCCACACGAGATACCCAGCATTCCTAGTCATTAGCCGACGACCGAGCGGCTAGTGCAGCTTCGCAACCGCTTGTTTGTCGGGATACCTGTAGCGGCTCGCAATGATGATCGCCCGGAACTGCAATAAAGGGTAGTTTGCAGCTCACTTTGCGTGAGACGGACCGGCACGGCAGACGCACGATCGTTGAGACACAAACCATGATCGGTGCGACGGACGCACAGTACTGATCCGTCCGCCCGCGACGCCGGAGACCACGAGAAAAAACGGTCGTCTGCCACCAAGCATACGCTGATTTCAGGATCGGGTTTTCTGGCGGCAAACCCTTCACATCGAGGTCGTTTGCCCATCGCCCGAAAACCGGCCGTTTTCTTGTGCTGGGGGGAAGACCGCGATCTTCGAAAGCGGTCGTGCCAATATGCTTGTGGACGAACCGGAGAACCGCCATTGCGGCGTGCCTTAATCCAATATCTCAAGCGGGTTGTCGTTGCTATGAAACTGACAAAGGCGCTGGGCTCGATTGGCGGCCTGACGCTCGCTAGCCGGGTGCTCGCGCTGGTACGCGACTCGCTTCAGGCAACGTATGTCGGCGCTAGCTTCGCGTCCGATGCTTTCTTCGTAGCCTTCCGCTTGCCTAACATGTTCCGAGCATTGTTCGCGGAAGGAGCATTCGCTTCCGCCTTCATCCCAATGTTTAACCGCCATGTCAGCGAAGCGGGTGAGGTGCGCGCGGGGCTGCGGTTCGCCGAGCAGGCCCTAGCGGTTCTTTTCCCGGTACTGCTTGTGCTTACTGCCGCCATGCTTTTGGCCGCTTGGCCGATTACCCTGGGGCTGTCGGGCAACTTCCACCAGCAGCACCCAACAAGCGCTCAGTTCGCTTTCGCCGTGGAATTGTCGCGGTGGACGATCCCTTATCTAACTCTGATTTCGCTCGCTTCGCTGCTTGGCGGCATTCTCAACTCGCTTGACCGGTTTTGGGTCAACGCCGCAGCTCCAATTCTGCTCAACGTGTCTATGGTGAGCGCGCTATTCTTCTTTCACGGTACCAACCCGTACGAGACGGCGCGAGTGCAAGCAATGTCGGTTACCGTAGGCGGCGCGTTGCAGTTGGCGTGGCTGATGATTGCCTGCCGCTATTCCGGGGTGAACCTGCGCCTACAGCGACCGCGTATGACGCCCGAAGTTCGGGCGCTGATGCGGCTAATTCTACCGGCTGCCACTGGGGCGGGTGCGTCGCAGATCAACTTGGCTATCTCCACTGCGCTAGCAGGTTGGTTTCTCGGAGAGGGATCACTGTCGTACATCAACTATGCCGATCGTCTGAATCAGCTGCCGCTGGGACTGATCGGCATCGGACTCGGCACTATTCTCCTCCCCACCGTTTCACGTCAGCTGTCGTCGGGGCGACAAGCCGAAGCGATGGAGACGCAGAACCGTGGCATTGAGTTGGCCCTGTTCCTTACCATCCCGGCAACGGTCGCGTTTATCGTCGCTTCCGTGCCGATCATTCGCGGGCTGTTCCAGTTTGGTCATTTCGGCAGCGCCGCGACGTATGGCAGCGCTCTGGCGCTTTCGGCCTTCTCGCTTGGCTTGCCGTCCTACGTTCTCGTCAAGGTGCTGACCCCCGGCTATTACGCACGCTCCGACATGCGGACTCCTGTGCGCTTTGCGATGATCTCGGTGGCCATCAACCTCGTAGGCAACCTAGCGCTCATTCCCACCGTCGGGCACATTGGCCCGCCGCTCGCGACCGCTGTCGCCTCTACAGTCAACGTCGCCATGCTCTATTCGACATTACGCCGGCGGGGCCATCTTGTGCCTGATAGCCAGCTTAAGAGGCGACTGCCTCGCCTTGCTGCGGCTGCGGTCATCATGGGTCTAGCATTATGGTTCATCTCGCCGTGGGTCGATGCGCACCTTACCGGCGGTCGGAGCGTGCGCTTTGCGTGGCTCGGCGTCCTCGTCGCAGGCGGACTCGCAACCTATGCGACCGCCTGCTTCGCAACCGGTGCCTTCCGCCCCGCCGACCTACGTTCGCTGATCCGCCGTCGCGCTGACGTCGCGCCGGGGGCGGTCTCTGTTCCGGCGCCCAATCCTGCCAAAGATTCCTGATACGGGTCAGCATACCTTCTGTTGCGAACGAACCGAAGTCCCACAACTCGATCTCGATCGGACGACGGCTACCCAACCCGTGTTCGCCGTTCGCGGGTGGACGGATCAGTATTGTGCGTCCGTCGCACCGATCGTGGTTTGTGTCTTAACGATCGTGCGCCTGCCGCGCCGGCCCGTCTCACGCAATGTGAGCCGCAAACTGCCCTTTATTGCAGTTCCGGGCGATCATCATTGCAAGCCACTACAGATACCGCAAAGAGCGTGGGCTTAGATGCGTTCACGGCCTAGTTATCTGGCGAAGACGATGCGTTATGGAGGAAGTTTTGCCAGCGAAGAAAAAGCTATATCAGGATTTGATCGAGCGGATGGAAACCGCGGCCGCGAATGGTCGGGACGTTGAAGCCGCTTGGTATGCATACGCCGTGCTGGAGGATCGGCTTCGGTCTATGCTCCGGCAGAGTGGTGGCGAGGGCGTAAAGAAGGGTATTGGCAAGCCCATACGAACCCTTGGAAAAAAGATTGGTGAACTCAACGTGCGAGCGAAGAAAGACGAATTGCTAAAGAATTGTTTTGAGTACTATCGCATCGATAAGTGGAAGGAAGACAGGAACGATCTCGTCCACTCTATGGCGGATGGGCATCACGACATAGAATCGATTGATAAGAAGGCCTCTACCTTGGCGACGGATGGCGTTGATTTAGCAAGACTCTATGCCTCGCAGGCTCGGCGGCTCAAGAAGAATCGCGAGCAGGTCACTATGCCTCCGCTATAGAGCTTATAACCCTTTCGCCTACGCACGCGATCGACGAATATGGTCACATGTTTACCGACAAAAAGTTCGACGTTGAGCACGCGCTCAGCATGTATGCCCTCAGCTACGTTCTGATGCCGGCATGGGGTATCTACGAGCAGGACGTTGTCGCGGAATACAAGCCGCGCATCGACACATGCCATGTATACCTCATCGGTACACTGCCCGCCGTCGAACTGGTCGACGCCCGGGGGCGGGACGGCCGGCTGGTGATTGAGCTAACGGTCGCCGGCACGCGCCACGAACTGTCGTGGCCGATCCCGGAAGGCGCGAAGCTCATCGAGACTGATCGAGGAGGCTTCCTCGAGAAGGACGGGCTAGTCTGGGCGCCGTCCGAGTCCGAGATGATGCGGCGGCTGAACGACGAGCAGGACGCCATCCGCTTTGACGTTCTCTATGTCGGACAGGCCTATGGGAAGGATGGGTCGCGCAACGCGCTAGACCGACTCTTAAAGCACGAGACCCTGCAGAAGATCTCTGTCAGGGGAATACCCGCGGACCGGCGCCTGACGCTACTCATGCTCGAGATCGAACCCGGTAACCGAATGATCACCTCCATGAACCCTTGGGCAGAGAACAAGAACGACAGTGCGAAGCGCATTGCAGCTGGGCTGGACAAACTGTTCGGCACGTCAGACGCGGAGCGCGTTACACTCTACGAAGCGTCCCTCATTCGGTATTTTCAGCCGCCCTTCAACAAGGAGTTCAAAGACAGCTTCCCATCGACAAACCTTAAGGTGCTCGCCGACTGCTACGAGAAGGACTTTGCCGGGCTGATCTCCGAGATCTGCATCGACGAGCTCCCGTTTAAGCTCAGCTCTGGCGTGATAGCGCCTGCCCAGTACCACACGGCGAAATTCGACCTCCACAAGGATGAAGCCCGACACATGTTCTTCAGCCCAAAGAGCTGACCGACTTGACGCGTGGCTGGCCCCTGGCCGTATTGATTGGTAGGTTTGAAACGAGCCATCTAGCCGCCACTACGAGTGGATAGATCGAACTGACTTTGGCAACACCGCCGATCCAGTTATAGAAAATCAACGGTGCCGGGGGAAACTCGCAATAGGCTCCGGTGGGGGGCAAACGATGGCGACTGCACAGCCGAAATCAGTTTTCGACTCTATTCTTGAATGGTCATCAGGCCGGCCCGCGTGGCAACGCGACGGGCTTCGCCGCATCGTTGCCAAAGGAAAGCTATCAGAAGACGACAAGGCAGAACTGGTTCTACTTTGTCTGAAAGGCCAAGGCGCTCAGGGGATCGCCCTAGAAGCAGCGCCGTTAACCGCCGCACATGTGCCGGCAGCAGCGACGGTGGGATCGGCGATCATCCTAACATCTATCGCTCAAGTCTCCGGGGTGAATCGCCTAGCAACTGGCCAGACGCTTCCTTTCGCCCCTTCCGGCATCACCGTAATCTATGGCGATAACGGCGTCGGCAAGTCGGGGTATGCCCGCATCCTCAAGCGCGCCTGTCGTGCACGTTTTGTTGGTGAGCTGCTTGCGAACGCCTTCGATCCCGCTGTTGTCGGCGTCGCATCAGCGACGATTGCTTATAACGAGGGGGCAATCCCGGCTGCGCCGATTGCTTGGGTCAACGACGGCAAGCCGCATTCCATACTGTCGGCAGTGAGCGTCTTCGACCGCGACTGCGCCACCGTCCACGTCCGCAACGAGAACGAGGTCGCTTTCCGCCCGTTCGGGCTCGACGTGCCGGACGAATTGGCAGCAGCGTGCCAAGCGGTGAAAGAGGCGCTGACTGCGGAGCAAACGCGGCTAAAGGGCGCGCAAGACGCGATATTCCTTCAGCCTATCTTCAGCGCTGACTCCCCAGTCGGCAAGATCATGTCGAGCCTAAAGGCAACCACGAAGCTAGCACCGCTCGAGGAGATGGTCCGACTTTCGGAAGACGAAGAAGGTCGCCTGGCCCAGCTCAACGAGGATCTAGCACGCGATCCCCTCCGAGCTGCAGCGGAGCAGCGTGCCGTCGCGCAGACCATGCAGCGTTTTGCAGACGATCTGGAAAGCACTCTTACAAAGACGGCCGATGGGCCGCTTTCGAGCTTGCTGGCCTTGGCCGAGGACGCGCGCGACAAACGCGCTGCCGCGAAGCTGGCAGCTGAAACCGCATTTGGTGACGCAGTGATACCCGGAGTTGGCGAAAAAGCCTGGCGCGTTCTCTGGGAAGCAGCTCGCCGCTATTCAGTCGAGGTAGCCTATCCTAAACAACCGTTTCCGCCGGAGGCAGACGACGCGCATTGCGTGCTTTGCCTTCAGTCACTGCCAGAAGACGCAAAGATTCGAATGGGCGCATTCGAGCGTTTCGTGCAGGCAGATACTGAGAAGGTAGCTGACGAAGCGGAGCGTAGGTTTCAAATACCATTGGGTGCGCTCGAGGCCGGATCAATCCGCATCGCTGCCTTCCCTTTGCGCCGTCAGCTTGCGCTTAAATCGAAAGGTACGGCGGCGGCCGTACTACGCGCACTCGCAGCGGCGCGACTGCGCCGACGGATAGCCCTTGATAGCATAAGCAAAGCCAACACTGTTCACTTACCCGACGCCGCCCCCGATCCGGTGCCGGCGGTGCGTCAGGTGATCAGCGATATACAGCGCTATGCTGGAGAATTGACGGCCGCAGCCGATCCCGCTGGCCGCAAGGTGCTGGAAGACGAGCGCAATGCCCTGCGCGACCGCAAGTCGCTCGACGTTCTCCTGCCCAAGGCACGCACAGAGGTCGATCGCCTCGTGCGGCTCGCCCGCCTGTCGAAATGCTTGACCGAAACGGCGACCAATGCCGTTACTTCGCTGGGTAACGGCATTGCCGATCAGGTTATTACTCCGCGGATGCGCGACCGCTTTCAGGAAGAGATTCAGAAGCTGGCAGCAAGTCGTGTGAGGGTGGATATCGTCCGATCCGGCGGAAAATACGGCACACCCCAATATCAGGTGCGCCTCTTCGCCAATGATAAAGCCAAGGTCCATTCGGTGCTGAGCGAGGGTGAGCAAACCTGCGTTGCTTTGGCTGTTTTCCTTGCAGAGCTAGCGACGGCCGGCCATTCATCATGCCTAGTGTTCGACGATCCGGTGTCGTCCCTGGATCATCGCTGGCGCCGCAAGGTGGCCGAACGCTTAGCCGAAGAGGCCGCAGTTCGCCAAATTGTCGTGTTCACGCACGATCTGATATTTCTAAACGATCTACAGACTTTGGCACGCCAACGAGGTGTTCCCATCAAGGAAATCTCACTGACGCAAACTGCCGCGGGCGCTGGCGTTGTCCATGAAGGACTGCCGTGGGCCGGCCAGAAAATCCCCGAACGTTTAGACAATCTTGAAAAGGACGCCCGTGCCGCGCGCCTCTTATATGATGCGCACGACGATGACGGCTATGCCGCGGCAGCTGCCAATTTCTACAATCGTTTGCGCAGCACCTGGGAGCGCGCCCTCGAGGACCGCGCCTTCTGCAACGTTGTTAATCGGCATCGCGACTATATCGACGCGAAAAACCTTAAGCGCGTGACGGTTCTTACCGAAACCGACACGGCAGCTTGGGCTGCGGGCTTCAAGATCTGCTGCGATATCACTGATGCCCACGATCCTTCGCGGGGGCGCAATGCGGCGCCACCTCCACCCAACGATCTGCTAAAGCACGTCGGGGAACTGAAGGACTGGGCCGAGAACCTGCGCGTGCGTCAGGCAGCAATCACATGATTTGAGGTGACTACGTCCTGCGGCAATTTTTATAGAGCGCAGCTCTGCGTATAAGGACAATCCGCTAAGGACAGTCCGCTCAATCAATTAGGGTCGAAATTTTGTTTTCAGACATCAACCCGTCTCTATTCGATAACGCCGAATTCAAGGAGGATTCTGTAAGAGAGGTTGTAATATTGCCCATATTGAACCGCCTGGGGTTCACCCCATCGGGTCATAATCGGGTGATACGAAGCAAATCACTTGTCCACCCATTTATATATGCAGGAACAAGAAAGATTCCTGTGAAAATGATACCAGACTATACTTTGGCAGTAGATAACGTACCAAAGCTAATATTGGACGCTAAAAGTCCTACTGAAGATATATTAAGCCGCGCTAACGTTCAACAGGCCTACAGCTATGCCATACATCCAGAAATAAAATGCCAGCGTTTTGCACTATGCAATGGCAAATCCTTAGTGATTTTTGACGTCGATGACAACGATCCATTATTGCATTTAATGTTCTCTGATTTTGAAAAAAGATGGGAAGAGATAGAAGATTATCTATCTCCTAAGCATCTAAAGAATCCAGTGTTAAGAGATTTTGCTCCTGATTTTGGATGTGCTCTTTTTAAATCCGGATTAGCAGAAGGTTCAAACATAACCCTGCTTCCTGCGCGCCTTAATATGTTTGCCCGATTAGATGACACGATGATTATGGCTGCTGCCAATACCAAATTTTCCGAAAAGTGGCATTGTGTAAGTTTTGACTTTAATCGTATACTACTTCCGGATTTCCTGGCTGGGTTACCAGCCCCTCTTGCAGACGCATTCAGCGAGGCGCTGAATCGCCATCCCTTTCAGGCAGCCGCTGAGCTCGCAATTGAAGTAGATATAGAAACCATACTTGGCCCAGAAATCAATAGTAATTTTGAAAGCTATCGTCCTCTCATAGTACAGAAAGTACTAGCTGCTCGCTTTGATCCCTTGCCTTTAATGTCTGAAGTTAATGATATTCCTGATAATATTTTCCGGTTGAGAAAAGCATATTCTATAAAGCAATAGACCCGTTTCTAGTACCACTGTAGAAATTCTACCGCTCGTCGGAAAACAGACTGACAGATCATCTCAGACGGTTAGCTCGCAGACATAGGTATTCTAATAGCGGCGTCTCGTCGACGCGAGGGGCCGTTCCCGTCGGCATCGAGAAGGTAGGACGCGCTTGGGTCGAGCCCCATCCCTTAGCTCTCACCCGTATCAGCGCGGGCCCATCGACGACTTGTATACAAGTTAACGGTTGAAAGGCTTCTGCCGACCGCAAATAATCGGCCATGACCAAGGAACGAGACGAGTATCTTGGCGCGCCGCGGCAGGTTCGCTTTCCATATAGGGATGATGACATCATCCAACGCCGCGTCGATGCTGGCGAAACTGCCTCTGACGTCATTCGCCAGCTTGTAGAGTCGGGCATATCCCAAGGTGTAGCTTACCATTACTGCATTCCGGCCATTCCGCTGGATCTTGCTGAAAAGCTTTTGATCGACCGCGCCATGGGCCTGTCCGGCAGCGATCTTGGCAACCTCATCAAATCCCTTGTCCTCAACGAAGCACATAGGATGCTCAATGCACATGACGAACGCCTCCGCGCCGCCACCCCACCCGCCAGCAAAGCGCAATCCTGACTATCATGCCGACTGGGAGCAGCTGCATAACGACGCGAACGCGCGCCGGGAAGCTGCATGGGCGGTGAAAGCTAGGCTGCTGGGTCGCCTGCCAGATCTTACCGACACAGAGCGGTCCGACTTGGCCAAGGCCAATGTGGAATGGGAAGCCGCACACCAGCTTTGTATGCTCTGCCTGGACACCTACCAGCACCGCACCTTTGAGGATGCGATGGCGTGGCTAAACCAGACGTTCTGTTCGGCCGCGCCGGTAAGCGTCCCCGATCTTCATGCGTTTAACGACGTCCGGCAGCTAATGAAAGCGGCCTATAGGATCCATAGTAAGCCATTGAAGATTGAGAACATGGCACGCAACATGCTCGATCTATCAAAAACGAATGAATTCTCGCCGTTCTTTGATTTTGCGAACTGCACGACGTGGGAAGTCAACATTCCCTCACATCATTATCGTACTACATCTGACATCCATGCTCACTACACCATTGATGAAGCAGACGACGGCATGCATGTCGCCATGCAAACTGCCAGGCTTTCGATGGGTGCGATCAACGCCTGTGAGATACTCATCGAAGAGTTTCTGCGGCAGCGAGTAAGCCAGTGGACCGAGCGGCGCTGGTTCTTCGCCAGAAAACTGCCGACGATCACCTTCTATACGTACATACCGCCATCCGAATATAGCAACGAGATGTTCAACCGCGTTGAACTGAGCGCACCGCTTGCTTGCGGCAAGCGGATCTCCGTGGCGGGATGGCCAAGCGTTGGATGCGTGCCGGCAGCAGTGAGACCCGATTGGCTGCCCGGTGGTCTCGCCGACTGGGGCACGTTCGACGACGACGCTGACACATGACCAGGGGCCAAAAGATCGGCCTGGCCTGCTTTGCGCTCGTCGCGCTGCTCGGCACCCCGACCCTCGTCTTTCCGCTGGTCTGCGGCATATCCCGGCTTGGCTATGCACCGGCGAACCCAGTGCCGCCCTGGTGGTGGACCACACAGCAGAACCCCTTCGCCTCGACTCTCGCCTGGTTCAATTACGCCAACGCGGACGGCTGGCTCGGCTATGCGCACCTCTTCTGGTCGCAGGCAGCCTTGTGGTGGCGCGGATACGACATCACCCATGCCCTGGCCCCTCGCCTCGCCGCCAGCGCGCTGGCCGGCGTAGCGGTCTCGTTCAGCCTGGTCGTGGCAGCAGTTCGCGCCGCCCAACCCGCAACCCGTACCGAACGCCATCACGAACGCGGCTCGAAGCTCGTCGAGCGTGAGGACGCCGCCCGGTTCGTTCGGGCACTCGTTGTCCGGGAAATAGAGACATCGCGCGGCAAACTCGCGGCAATCGCGAGCAGCATCGGCTTACGCCTGCGCGGGCCGTCAGGCCGCTACGTCCGGGCGATACGCAAGGACGCCAAGGTTCAACCCCGCCAAATCTCGCGAGCAACCGCGCGCGGCGATGCGGCCGTCATGAAGATTGCCGCGGCCGGCGTCGATGCGGGCCTGGTGCGGATGGCAGGCATCCCAATGCCCTATTCGAGCGAAACCCTGCACACCCTCATTGCCGCGTCGCCCGGTACCGGCAAGACGGTGGCACTGCGCGAACTGCTCACCGATCTCAGGCGCCGGGGCGACCGCGTGATCTGCGTCGATGCCGGTTATGACCTGAGCCCTGGCTTCCGCCATCCTGACGATCTGATCCTGTCACCCGTCGATCCGCAATCACTGGGTTGGTCGCTGCGCAACGAGGTCCGCAATGAAACCGAATGGGGCTCGCTGATCAAATCGATGATCCCGGCCCAGAACGGCCCGGCCGGCACCTGGCAGCGCAAAGCCCAGGATTTCATGACCTCGCTGTGCGAGGCGGTTGGGAGCGCAGCCGACAACCGGAAGCTGCTCGAGATCGCCACGGTCTGGTCGACCGACCAGTTGCTTGAGCTGCTCGAGGGCACCCCTGCCGCCATCGCGCTCGGCGAAGGCGGCGAGGAATATCTCAACAGCGTGCGCAACAACATCAATGAAAGCCTGTCGGCCTGGAAACGCGGGCCCGATGGCGACTTTTCAGTCCGCAGCTACATGAATGCCAGCGATGAACGCCGCTGGCTCTGGCTGCCTTACACCGATCTGGAAGCGGCAGTCTGCCAGCCCGCGATCGCAAGCTGGATCGACATCATGATCAACGCTGCGACCGAACGTCGTGATGCAGGTGGCAAGCCCGGCGGGCACCGCACCTGGATCATCATCGACGAGCTGAACTCGATGGGCCTTATCCCCAATCTGTCGAAGCTCGGTGCGCGCCTGCGCAAATATGACATTTGCGGGGTCGGCATCATCCAGGATGATGCCCAGCTGAAATCGACCTACGGCGTCTACGACGCCGAAACGATCTTCAGCACCTTCTCGAACAAGGTCTATTTCCGCTGCAGCAGCGCTAGCCTCGCCAGACGCATATCGGACGACCTCGGCACGACCGAATACCGGGAGGTGCGCTATGCCACCTCGCAGTCGCGCAGCGCCGGTAAGATCACGCGAAATACCTCGACCTCGGAGCAACACGTCAAACGCGAGCTGTTTCTGCCGAGCGAGATCCAGAACCTCCCCACCCGGTGCGGCGTCGTCAAATTCGCCGAAGTGGATTCAGTGCTGCCGACCTATCTGTGGGTGCCGCCTCGCCCGCGCCGATAATCATTCACGCTGCCCACGGGGCTTTGGTGGCTCGGTTGACCCTGCGCTTGGCTTTTCACCCCGCACAGACAGATCGCTTCTTTCTCCGACCGCGCGCTGCGGTCCGCTAGCCTGACCGACCTGCTCGGCCCGTGCGAGCCGCTCAGCGGCCGTCAGAGGCGCATCTGGCGGTTGGGCCGCCCTTTCCTGCTCGATGCGGCTGAATCTATCTGACACAGTCTCCCTGCCCGCCTGTGAAGACCCTTCGGCCTCACGCTCGCGATTGATCCGCTCGAAGCGCTCCTGAACGCTGCCGAGCACCTGCCCGACCTTCTGGCCAATGCCCTGCACCACCTCACGCGCCACTTGAGCGGCGCGCTCGACCTGGTGGCGGACCTGCTCGCGCATTTGCTGCGCCAGCACGCGCGCCTGTTCCACCCAGTTGTCAATCGCGCTGGCCGCGTCGCGGGCCTGCATGCGGGGATCGTCGCTCCGCGGCGCCCCCGCGCCGATCCCCATCGCCTGCAGCTCGTCACGGATCTGCGCCATCTCCTGCGCAACGGCACGGCGCTCAGCCGTGATCTCACGCCCGAAATGTTCCTTCTGCGGTTCTTGTGCGATGCCCCGCTCGGCATGGCTACGGTGATCGACCCGCCGTTCGACCTGCGCCAGTTCCAGCGCATCGTTCTGGATCTGGGCAAGCCGTTCGCGCAGTGCCAGTATCTCCTTGGGGCCTTGCTTCTGGTCGTCCAACTCACGGGTTTTCTGCCCGAACCCGTCGGCGTCGACCGTCCGCGTCGTCGTCAGCACATGCATGTGCCAGTTGCGCTGATCACCGTCCGGACTGGGCGTATGCAAGGCCACGTCGACCGCGACCCGGTAGCGCTGAACGAGCTCGCGGGCGAACTGCTCGGCGACCTCGCGCCGCTCTTCCTTGTTCAACTCATGTGGTAAGCCGACGATATATTCGCGGGCCGTCTGGGAGTTGCTGCGCCGTTCGAAATGCTCAGCGGCATTCCACAGCACTGAGCGGTCTTGGGCCCATTCGGCGCCCTCCGGTGTGACGATAAACCCATCCTCGACGCCGCCCCGCGCCCGGAAGTCATGGATCTCTCCGGTGCGCTCGTCGGTGAACCGCTCACCGTGCCGATAGGCAGCAGCGGCCACCGCACTGTCGCCCCGGCTACGCTGCACGGGGCTGGTGCGAACATGGGGCATGGCGGTCACGGTGGTCATGACAAACGACGACTACCGCGAGGGGTGCAGGGGGGCAGCGCAGCCCCCTTGCCGGGGTACGGGGCGCGAAGCCCTGTGCGGCCTGACGGGCCGCTGGGGTGCAGGGACCGCCCTGCCGCAAACGCCCCGCAAGGGGCGGCAAACTTGCAGAGTTTGCATCTTTGCGCTTTCTCTACTTCCTTCCGTCATATGCTCTGTCTACACCCGGACCAAATTTTGGCAAGGATCCACCATGGCACAGCCTCCAACCGCCGATCCCAAACTCGCCAAGCTGCTCCGTGAAGTCGAACTTGTGGAGCGCAAAATCGAACGCGCCCAAGCCCTGTCTCAACGCCTCAAACGTCTCGCTGTTGATCACTCAAGACGCGCTGATACCCGCCGCAAGATCATCCTGGGCGGGGCACTCCTGAACGCTGCTCGCTCCGAACCCGAGCTCGCTGCACTGGTCGCACGGTTCGTAGCCGCCATTACCCGCCCAGCGGATCTCAAACCTTTCG
>Ga0265798_10002603_pt1 | contig 26441 bp, 26 predicted proteins | sample P3T30metagenome_FD_192430 | JGI IMG/M metagenome (GOLD analysis project Ga0265798, IMG submission 192430) | Plant litter microbial communities from East Loma Ridge, Irvine, California - P3 T30 | ecosystem: Environmental > Terrestrial > Plant litter > Unclassified | place: USA: California...
GAGCCGCTGCTGTCGCTGACCCGCGCCTGGACCCTGGTCCGCTTCTTCCAGAGCGATATGCTCAACCTGGCCTGCTGCGACAAGTGCAAAGGCAAGTATGTCGTCGATACGCTCGACCTGAACAGTGGCTATGTTTGCGGCCTGTGCCACATGCCTTCGCGCGCCGGCAAGACCCGCAAATCGAAAGACGCCGCCATCGCGGCAGCACTGACGAACGCATAATCAACACGTGACGCGCTTTTCAGTGGCGAACCAGAAGGGCAGGATGTGAATCCTGCCCTTTTGCCTGTTGTGCGTACCTTCCGTGCACCGGCCGTGCAGGCGCTGCTGCTGCAGTGCGCAGCGTTTGCGCCAACGCTGCTGGCGGTCTGGCTGCTGGCCCGCGCCGGATTCGCACCCACCTATATGACAGCTGCGGTCTGCCAGGGCGTGTTCGCGGCCCTGCTGTCCCGCTGGCGTCGGCTGGCCAGCTGGTGGTTGCCAATCCAGCTGCTGTTTCCGCTGGCGCTGCTGGGCGCCAGCACCCTCGGCATTCCGCCATGGCTGTTCCTGGTCACCTTCATCGTCATGCTGGCCGTGTTCTGGTCGACCTTCCGCACCCAGGTGCCGTACTGGGCGTCAGGGCCGCGCGTGTGGACTGTCGTGGCGGACCTGTTGCCGGCAGACCGGCCAGTGCGTGCGATCGATATCGGCAGCGGCCTCGGCGGCCTGGTGCTGGAACTCGCACGGCGCCGCCCGGACGGGCAGTTCACCGGCGTCGAATTGGCGCCGCTGCCGTGGCTGGCAAGCTGGCTGCGTGCAAAAACAACGGGCAGCCGGGCGGGTTTCGTGCGGGGCGACTACGAGCATTTCGATTTTGCCGATTTCGATGTGGTTTTCTGTTACCTTTCCCCCGCAGCCATGCCAGCGCTGTGGGCCAAGTGTCTTGCAGAGATGAAAACGGGCAGCCGGCTGATGAGTTATGAATTCATCATCCCCGAACGCCAGCCCGACCTTGTCATTCCCATTACACATAGCGGCACATGTCTTTATGTTTGGGACTTTTAGGAGACACATGGGGCAGTTTTTCTTGCCTCACGGCTATTCTCACGCTAATCTAGTTCCCTACGTAAATATTTACTGAGTTCAACTTGTTGGACTTGGCGGGCTGACATCAAGCCCATGTCCACGAGGGAGTGCGGTTTGTTAGTTATTATTGGTTACGTTGTCGTCTGCGCATCGGTTTTTGGCGGTTTCGCCATGGCTGGTGGTCACCTGGCCGCACTGTTCCAGCCGCTGGAACTGCTGATGATCGGCGGCGCCGCTGTGGGTGCTTTCTTTGTCGGCAATAACGGCAAATCAATCAAAGCGACACTTGCCGCTTTGCCATCGTTGCTCAAAGGTTCCCGCTACACCCGTGACCTGTACATGGAAATGCTGTCCCTGCTGTTCGATGTCCTGTCGAAAGTACGCAAGGAAGGCCTGATGTCCATCGAAGGCGACATCGAAAATCCCGAAGCGAGTCCCCTGTTTTCGAAATACCCCGGCGTACTGGCCGATCATCATATCGTCGAATTCATCGCGGATTATTTGCGTTTGATGGTTTCAGGCAACATGGATGCTTTCCAGATCGAAAACCTGATGGACAACGAAATCGAAACCCACCACCATGAAGGCGCGGTGCCGGCGCATTGCATTGCCAAGCTGGGCGATGGCTTGCCGGCGTTCGGTATCGTTGCCGCGGTGATGGGCGTGGTGCACACAATGGAATCGGTCGGTATTCCACCTTCCGAACTGGGCATGCTGATTGCCCACGCGCTGGTCGGTACCTTCCTCGGCATCTTGCTGGCCTACGGTTTCGTTGGTCCATTGTCGAGCTTGCTGGAACAGAAACTGGAAGAGGGCACCAAGATGTACCAGTGCGTCAAAGTGACCTTGCTGGCCAGCCTGAACGGCTACGCCCCGGCGCTGGCGGTGGAATTCGGCCGCAAGGTGCTGTACTCGACCGAGCGTCCGACGTTTGCCGAACTGGAAGACCACATCAAGAAAGCCAAGAGCAAGTAAGCCATGGTGACCATGCCAATCCATGCCGCAATGAGTGACTTCACCGGGAGCCGCCATGTCCGATGAAGGCTTGCGGCCCATCATTGTCAAGAAAATCAAGAAGAACGCCGGTGGCCACCACGGCGGCGCATGGAAGATTGCGTACGCCGACTTCGTGACCGCGATGATGGCGTTCTTTCTGCTGATGTGGCTGCTTGGCTCGACGGCCAAGGGCGACATGAACGGTATCTCAGAATTTTTCAAGACCCCGCTGAAGGTGGCGATGGCCGGCGGCTCCGGCAGTGGCGACAGCTCGTCGATCATCAAGGGCGGCGGCAAGGACCTGACGCGTCGCGACGGCCAGACCAAGAAAGGCGACATCGATTCGCCGAAAAAAGCGATGGACATGAAGGCCGCCAAGCAGGCGTTGCAGAAGGAAGAAGCCGAACGCCTCAAGTCGCTCAAAACACGCATCGAAGCGACCATCGAATCGAACCCGTTGCTGAAAAAATACAAGAACCAGCTGCTGCTCGACATCACCAGTGAAGGCCTGCGCATCCAGATCGTCGACGAGAAGAACCGCCCGATGTTTGAACTGGCCAAGGCGCAGCTGCAGCCGTACACCAAAGAAATCCTGCACGTGATGGGCATTGTGCTCAACGAAGTGCCGAACAAGATCGGCCTGTCCGGCCACACCGACTCGACGCCGTACTCGACCGACGCCGGTTACAGCAACTGGGAGCTGTCGAGCGACCGCGCCAACGCATCGCGCCGCGAAATGATTGCCGGCGGCATGAAGGATGACAAGGTGCTGCGCGTCGTGGGCCTGGGCTCGGCCGCCAACCTCGACAAGGCCGATCCGTTCAACCCGATCAACCGGCGCATCAGCATCATCGTGATGAACAAGCGCACGGAAGAGGCGGTGATACGCGACGGCTCCAGCCTCGATGTATCGACCGACGGCACGACGGATGTGGACGATGATGGCGCCGCCGCCGGCGGTAAGGCGAACTCTGCCAGCGCGCCGGTCCCGCCCGATGTGGCCAAAGTGGTGGCGGCCGTTGCCGCCGTCAAATAACAGTCGCGCGGACTGGAAAACAAGATGACCAGAAAAAAAATACTCGGATCCCACGTCAAGCGGCTGCTGTCAGGCGTCTCCACCCACGGCGGGCGCCACCTGACCGAAGTCGAAACCGATCTGATGCAGACCGAACGCCTGCTGGAAGAAGCGGTCGAACGCCTGACGTCGAGCTTCATGGCCATTCACCAGACGGTGGACGCACGCCAGCGCACGATCGACCTGCTGCTGGCCGGCGGCACGCCCAGTGCGGAAGACAGCGCACGTCTGCTTGACATGTCCGGAGAAATTGGCCTGCACGTCAACTCGGCCATCACCAGCATGCAGTTCCAGGACATGACGAGCCAGCTGATCGACCGCACGCTGAAACGCGTGACCGGCCTGCGCGACTTTCTCGGCACGCTCAGCAGCCATGGCGATGACATGCTGCCCGAGACCGGCAATGACGAAATCGTCGACCGCCTGGGCAAGGTCAGCATGGCGCTGGCGATCCAGTCGCTCGAACTGCGCAGCGTGCTGCGCAAATCGGTCAATCAACAGCATTTGGACAGTGGCGACATCGAGCTTTTTTAAGCCCGCCACTGAATAAAACCAACAAGTCGAACAATAAAATTACAGGAGCTTCACCATGGCAAAAACAATTCTCGCAGTCGATGATTCCAGCTCGCTGCGCCAGATGGTGGCGTTCAGCCTGAAGGCGGCCGGCTACAACGTGATCGAAGCGGTGGACGGCCAGGATGGCCTGGACAAGGCGCGCCAGCAGGCCGTCGACCTGGTGCTGACCGACCAGAACATGCCGCGCATGGATGGCCTGGAACTGATCAAGCTGCTGCGCGGGTTGCCCGATTACGCCAAGACGCCGATCCTGATGCTGACCACCGAGTCGTCCGACGAGATGAAGCAGAAGGGCCGCGCGGCGGGCGCCAATGGCTGGCTGGTCAAGCCGTTCGATCCGCAGCGCCTGATCGAAGTGGTCAAAAAAGTCATCGGCTGATCGTGAGTCCGAGCATGCTTATGCGCGCACTTTTGCCAGCTGCCGGGTTGACGCCATGACGATCGACATCAGCCAGTTTTTCAAGGTCTTTTTCGATGAAGCCGAGGAGCTGCTCGCCGAAAAAGAGCGGCTGCTGCTGGGCGTCGACGTGGCCTCCCCGGACCCCGAAGACCTGAACGCGATCTTCCGCACCGCGCACTCGATCAAGGGCGGCGCATCGACGTTTGGCCTGACCGACATGACCGAGGTAACGCACATCCTCGAGTCGCTGCTCGACCGCATTCGCAAGGGCGAGATGGCGCTGACCGGCGTGCACGTCGACGCGTTCCTCGCCGCAAAGGACATCCTCAAGATGCAGCTCGATGGCCACCGCAATGGCGCGGCAGTCGACCAGGATGCCGTTGCCGACGTGCGCATGATGCTGCAGGAGTTGTCGCAGGATGTGACGGCGCCAGCTGCGTTGCCAGCGCCATCGTTCCTGCAGGTGGCGCAGGCTGCCGCTGTGCAACCCGCCGCTGGCGCACGGCGCTTCCGCATCGAATTGCCGAAGGTTGAGCAGCGCGACATCAACGCGCTGGTCGCCGAACTCGGCCTGCTGGGCCGCGTGTCGGAAACGCCGCTCGATGGCGGGCGCAGCGCGATCATCGTCACCACGCCCGAGTCGCTCGACGACATCATCGCGATCTGCTCGTTCGTGCTCGACCCGGAGGCATTGAAAATTTTCGAAGCGCCGGTCCTAACGCCGCAGCAGCGCGCGCTGGAAGACGCCGAGCGCGCCCGCGTGGAAGCCGACCAGGGCTTCGGTTTCTTCGACATGGCCGACGACGCCGCGGCTGCGGTGATCGATGAGCGTACCGAAGACGAACGCGGCTACGGCTTTTTCGAGCCGATCGAATTCATCCGCGCCGAAGCCGGCATCGTGGCCGAGCCGGTGGTGGTGAAAGCCGCGACGCCAGAAGTCGTGGAAGTACACGAAGGCAGCGGCGAAAAACGCCGCAAGGAAGAGAAGGCGGCCGCGCATGGCGCCGAGGCGTCGTCGATCCGCGTGCCGGTGGAAAAAGTCGACCAGCTGATCAACCTGATTGGTGAGCTGGTCATTACGCAGGCGATGATCGAGCAGCGCAGCGAGCATCTCGACCCGATGAAGGACGAGCGCCTGCTGGCGTCGATCGGCCAGCTGACGCGCAACACGCGCGACCTGCAGGAAGCCGTGATGTCGATCCGCATGATGCCGATGGACTTCGTGTTTTCGCGCTTCCCGCGCATGGTGCGCGACCTCGCCACCAAGCTGGGCAAGAAGGTCGATTTCATCACGAATGGCGCGCAGACCGAGCTCGACAAGGGCCTGATCGAGCGCATCGTCGATCCGCTGACGCACCTGGTGCGCAACAGCATCGACCATGGCATCGAAATGCCGGCCATCCGCGCCGCTGCCGGTAAAACGGAAAATGGCCGCCTGTTCCTGTCGGCCGTGCACCAGGGCGGCAATATCATCATCGAAGTGGCGGACGATGGCGGCGGGCTGAACCGCGAACGCATCCTCGCCAAGGCGCGCCAGAACGGTTTGGCGGTCGCCGACACGATGCCTGACGCGGAAGTCTGGCAACTGATTTTTGCCCCCGGCTTTTCCACTGCCGAAACGGTGACCGACGTGTCCGGCCGCGGCGTCGGCATGGACGTGGTCAAGCGCAATATCACTGCCATGGGCGGCACGGTCGACATTCGTTCGGCCGCCGGCTTCGGCACCACGATCTCGATTTCGCTGCCACTGACGCTGGCGATCCTCGACGGCATGTCGGTGCGCTGCGGCGACGAGGTGTACATCCTGCCGCTGGGCTTCGTGATCGAGTCGCTGCAGCCACAGCAGGACGACGTCAAGGACATCGCCGGCATGGGCAGCGTGATCAAAGTGCGCGGCGAATACCTGCCCCTGATCCCGCTGCACATCATGTTCGGCATCGTCCCGCGCCACACCAGCCCGTGCGCCGGCATCTGCGTGATTGTCGAAACCGAAGGGCGCAAGGCTGCGCTGTTCGTCGACGAGCTGGTCGGCCAGCAGCAGGTCGTGGTCAAGAACCTCGAATCGAATTACCGCAAGGTCACCGGCATCTCCGGCGCCACCATCCTGGGCGATGGCGGCGTGTCGCTGATCCTCGACGTTGCCGCACTGCTGCGCTCGTCGCGCCAGCTGGCCGGCGCGTCAATCGACCCTGTGCTTTCAACTAATCATTCATAACTCACGATAACTAAAGGAACTCCCATGTCCATCCCAACCAGCAACAAATTAGGTGAAGCCCATGACGGCGCCGGCAGCGAGTTCCTCGCGTTCACGCTCGGCTCGGAAGAGTACGGCATCGACATCCTGAAAGTGCAGGAAATCCGCGGCTACGAGGCCGTTACCCGTATTGCCAACGCGCCGGAATTCATCAAGGGCGTGATCAACCTGCGCGGCATCATCATTCCCGTCGTCGACATGCGCATCAAGTTCAAGCTGGGCACGCCGGTGTACGACCAGTTCACGGTTGTGATCATCCTGAACATCGGTGGCCGCATCATGGGCATGGTGGTCGACAGCGTCTCCGACGTGACCACGCTGATGCCGGAGCAGATCAAGCCGGCGCCGGACATGGGCAGCGCATTCAATTCCGAATACATGATTGGCCTGGGCACGATCGACGAGCGCATGCTGATCCTGATGGACATCGACAAGCTGATGTCGTCGCCTGAAATGGGCTTGATGGACGCGGTCGCCGCATAAGTCGTTTCAAAGCGCAGGACCCTGCCGAGCGAACAGTTTTCTCGCAGCCAAACATCAATGAACAGGTAAAACCGTGCTGCCAAGCAAACAGGAAACTGTCAAGGAATTCGACTTCACCCGCCGCGACTTCGAGCGCGTGCGCGGGCTGATTTACCAGCGCGCCGGCATTTCGCTGGCCGACAGCAAGCAGGAAATGGTGTACAGCCGCCTGGCGCGGCGCTTGCGCGCGACCGGCATCGTCTCGTTCGTGACCTATCTCGACGCACTCGAAGCCGGGCGCATGGAAGCCGAGTGGGAATCGTTCACCAACGCGCTGACCACCAACCTGACGTCGTTCTTCCGCGAGGCGCACCATTTCCCCTTGCTGGCTGAACACGCGTTGCGGGTACGTCCGCGCGCGGGCGAGCCGATGACGGTGTGGTGCTCGGCTGCGTCGACTGGCGAAGAGCCGTACTCGATCGCCATGACGCTGTGCGAAGCATTCAATACCTTGACGCCACCGGTGCAGATCATCGCCACCGACATCGATACGAATGTGCTGGCCACCGGCGCCGAGGGTGTCTACGGCATCGACCGGATCGACAAGATGGACCCGGCGCGCGCCAAGAGGTTTTTCCTGCGCGGCAAGGGCGCCCAGGAAGGGCTGGTGCGGATCCGCCCGGAACTGCGCCAGCTGATCAGCTTCAAGCCGCTCAACCTGCTGGCCGATGGCTGGCCGGTGAAGGGCCCGTTCGACGTGATCTTCTGCCGTAACGTCATGATCTATTTTGACAAGGACACGCAACGCAAGATACTTTCGCGTTTCGTGCCGCTGATGAAGCCGGACGCGCTGCTGTTCGCGGGCCATTCGGAGAATTTTCTATACGTGTCCGATGCGCTGCGCCTGCGCGGTAAAACCGTGTACGAACTCAATAGCCGGGCTGCCTGAACCAGGCAAGTCACCGCGCACCGCACCAAACAGGTATCGACATGGATTCAAACAAGCAATTCGCGACCAACGTCTATTACGACCGCACGTTCGACACGGATGCCGCCAAGATTTTGCCGGGTGAGTATTACTTCACAAACAAGGACATGCTGATCGTCACGGTGCTGGGTTCGTGCGTGTCGGCCTGCATCCGCGACCGCGTTACCGGCCTCGGCGGTATGAACCATTTCATGCTGCCCGATGGTGGCGGCGACGCCAGCAGTCCGGTCTCGGCGTCGATGCGTTACGGAACCTTCGCGATGGAAGTGCTGATCAACGACCTGATGAAAGCCGGTGCGCGCCGCGAGAATCTCGAGGCCAAGGTATTTGGCGGCGGCGCCGTGCTGCGCGGCTTTTCGGCAATGAACGTCGGCGAGCGCAACGCGGCATTCGTGCTGAGTTTCCTGAAGACGGAAAAAATCCGCGTGGTGGCCGAGGACCTGAACGATATCTGGCCGCGCAAGGTGTATTTCTTCCCCCGCACCGGCAAGGTCCTGGTCAAGAAACTCACGCAAACCCATAACGAGACGCTGGTCCAGCGCGAACAGGCGTACGCGAGCCGCCTGAAGGTGACGCCAGTCAGCGGCGCCGTCGACCTGTTCTGACCTGGTCGACCGGATCAATCAAGAGATGCTCATGCCTAAAATTAAAGTACTGATCGTCGACGATTCCGCGCTGATTCGCAGCGTGATGACGGAGATCGTCAACTCCCAGCCCGACATGGAAGTCGTGGCCACCGCCCCCGATCCGCTGGTCGCCCGCGACCTGATCAAAAAGACCAATCCCGACGTGCTGACGCTGGACGTCGAAATGCCAAAAATGGATGGGCTGGATTTTCTGGAAAAGCTGATGCGCCTGCGGCCGATGCCGGTCGTGATGGTGTCGTCCCTGACCGAGCGTGGGTCCGAAATCACCATGCGCGCGCTGGAACTGGGCGCGGTCGATTTCGTCACCAAGCCGAAAATCTCGATCCAGACCGGCATGCGCGAATACACCGACCTGATTACCGATAAAATCCGCGCGGCGTCGAAAGCCCGCATCGCGCCGCGCTCCGTGACGCCTGCTGGAGCGACCACCGCCTTGCCGGCGCTGAGGAATCCTCTGACGTCGTCGGAAAAGCTGATCATCATCGGCGCCTCCACCGGCGGCACCGAGGCCATCCGCGAATTCCTGATGCAGATGCCATCCGACTGCCCCGGCATCCTGATTGCCCAGCACATGCCTGAAGGCTTCACCACGTCGTTCGCGCGCCGCCTCGATTCGCTGTGCAAGATCAGTGTGGTCGAGTCCGCTGGAAACGAACGCGTGCTGCCTGGCCACGCCTATATCGCACCGGGCCACTCGCACCTGGTGCTGGCCCGCTCGGGCGCCAACTACGTCACGAAGATCGAACAGACCGATCCCGTCAACCGCCACCGCCCGTCGGTCGACGTGCTGTTCCGTTCAGCGGCCACTGCGGCTGGCAAAAATGCGGTGGGGGTGATCCTGACCGGGATGGGCAAGGACGGGGCTGCCGGGATGCTGGCAATGAAGGAAGCAGGAGCGTATAACTATGCCCAGGACGAAGCGTCGTGTGTCGTGTTTGGCATGCCGCGTGAAGCGATCTTGTTGAATGCACACCATGAGATAGGCGCCTTGAAGGCGTTGCCGGCGATGGTCCTTAATCACCTGGCAACACATGGCGGCAGAGCGTTGCGCGTTTGATCCGTTCGACATGCTTTTCGGCGTTGTTTTATCGCCGTACGGCAACAAAACTGCTATGCTTAGGCATGCTTAAATGCACGCCGAAGTTAATCGATAAACAGAGTAAAAGAATCAACGGAGTAATTCATGGCTGATCCAAAAATGCGTTTTTTAGTGGTGGACGATTTTTCAACAATGCGCCGCATTGTGAAAAACCTGTTGAAAGAACTAGGTTACGCCAACGTGGATGAGGCCGAAGACGGTGTCCAGGGCCTGGCCAAGCTGCGCAGCGAAACGTTCGACTTCGTCGTGTCGGACTGGAATATGCCAAATATGGATGGCCTGACGATGCTGCAGAATATCCGTGCCGATCCCGCGCTGGCCAAATTACCTGTGTTGATGGTCACCGCCGAGGCGAAAAAAGAAAACATCATTGCTGCCGCCCAGGCTGGTGCAAATGGTTACGTGGTCAAGCCATTTACGGCCGCGACGCTGGACGAAAAACTCAACAAGATTTTCGAGAAACTCGAAAAAGCCGGAGCGTAATATGGTCGACGGAACCGCCGGCCACATCGGGGAGATGACGTCCAACGACGAAGTCCTGAGCCGGATCGGCCACATGACGCGCGCGCTGCACGACAGCCTGCGCGGCCTTGGGCTCGACAAGCTGATCGAGAAGGCTGCCAGCGACATTCCTGATGCGCGCAATCGCCTCGATTACGTCGCGCGCCTGTCCGAGCAGGCGGCCCAGAAAGTGCTGAACGCCACCGACGCCGCCATGCCGCTGCAGGACACCGTCGACCAGGGCGCGGTCAGCCTGGCAGGCTCGTGGCAGGCGCTGCTCGATAGCGACGCTGGCGTCGATGCGCCATGGCGCGCACTGGCGCAGCGCACGGTCGATGAACTCAATGCATCGCGCGCCGCGGTCAGTGGCACCAAGGGCCACCTGATGGACATCATGATGGCCCAGGATTTCCAGGACCTGACCGGGCAGGTGATCAGCAAGGTCGCGGTCATCACGCAAACGCTGGAGCAGCAACTGGTGCAGATGCTGGTGGATTTCGCCCCCGACGAAGTGCGGCGCGAACTCGACGATGGCTTGTTGAATGGCCCGCAGATCAATCCTGAGGGGAAAACCGATATCGTCGCCGACCAGGGCCAGGTCGACGACTTGCTCGACAGCCTCGGCTTTTGATGATGCGCCGGACTTAGCTCCGGCGTTTTTCTTTGTATCCCTGATTCACCGGTGACCTGACCATGCATCACACCAATTTCATTGTGCGCGAACCCTTGCTCGACCCGAAGCAGCGGGTGATTGGCTACGAGCTGTCGTGGCAGCAGCACGCGGCCCAGGACATCCGTGACGCCGACCTCGAGGCACTGGTTGGTTTTGTGGCCGAGCACGTCAACGATGAAGACCGCGGCTGGCTGCTGCGCGACAAGATCCTGTTCCTCGACGCCGTCCCGGCCATGCTGTCGACCGATGCGCTGTTCTCCCTGCCGCCCGAGCGTACCGTGCTGACGATGAAGGCGGGCGAACTGGCCAACGCCGATGTGCTGGCTGCCGTCCAGGGCCTGCGCGCCGGTGGCGTCGGCATTTCAATCCGCGGCAACGATATCGCCCACCTGGGACGCAACCTGAACCAGAGCGCGTCGTACCTGGAGGTGCGGTTTTCCGGCACCGACGTGGGCGCCCAGGCGCGCGCGTACGCCGCCGCCAAGCAATCGTCGGTGCGGATGGTGGGCCGTCCGGTGGCAACCTGGGAAGATTTCGATGCGTGCGCCGCGCTCGGCCTCGACGCATTCGTCGGCAAGCTGCACCTGACACCGCGCCCCGGCACGCCGGTCAAGGGCATGAATCCCGCCCAGGGGATCATCCTGCAATTGATGCAGATGGTGCAGGGCAATGAAGACATTCCCAAGATCGAAAGCGTGCTGAAACGCGACCCGGCGCTGTCGTACAAGCTGCTGCGCTTCATCAACTCCGCCGGCTTTGGCGCAACGCGCGAAATCCAGTCCTTGAAGCAAGCCATCTCGATGCTCGGCTACGCGCCCCTGTACCGCTGGCTGGTGCTGCTGCTGGCCACCGCCAGCACCAGCGGCTATTCGCCAGTGCTGATGGAAACCGCGGTGGTGCGCGGCCGGCTGGCAGAATTGCTGGGCGCCCCCGCGCTGGGCCGCGCCGAGGCGGAAAACCTGTTCGTGGCCGGCATGTTCTCCTTGCTCGACCGCCTGCTCGGGCTGCCGATGAAAGAAGTGCTGGACACCATCCAGCTGCCGGACGAAGTCGTGCGTGCCTTGCTCACGCGCGGCGGCAAGTATGGCCCTTACCTGGCACTGGCGGAAGCGTGCGAGCTCAATTCGAACCTGGTCTCGGCGCTCGCACGGTCATTGAATATTACCCCGCTCGACGTCAACAAGGCGCACCTGTCCGCGTTGGCGTGGGCGCAGAATGTCGGCGCCTGAGCCAGTCACACTCGGTCTGCTCGAACGCTGGCTGACGGGCTGGAGCCGTTCGCGCGGCTTGCCATCGCCGCGCCATGCCGGCGACGGCCTCGTCGTCTATGTCGGCTGGCCCGACCAGCTGCGGCGCCACGTCTTTCCGGATGCCGGCGCGGCCTTGCGTCGTTGCGCTGCCAGCACCCACACACCGCTCGTTCATCTCAAAGTTGCGGTCGACAGGGACATCCTGCGGCAAGCGCTGCCGCCGGGCTGGACGATCCAGGCGCCGGGTTACCTGATGCGCCATCGCGGGCCGATGGTTCCAGCTGGTACGCTGGCATCGGGGTACGACGTCGACCTTTCAGTCGCGCATGGCGCTTATCTGATCCGGGTCGCCGATGCTACTGGCGCCATCGCAGCGTCAGGACGCATCGCCTTGGGCGCCAGCACCGCTGTCTTTGATCAGATCGAGACCGCCGAACCACATCGCCGCAAGGGACTGGCCAGCGCGGTGATGCTGGCGCTGGACCGTCTCGCTTGCCAGGCTGGCGTGACCGAGCGCCTGCTGGTAGCGACCGAAGCGGGTGTGGCGCTCTACGTTTCGCTTGGGTGGGAGCACGTGGCGCCGTGGTCGACCGCGGTATTGCGCTAGCTGGACGGAAGGGGCATATCGCGTTAGTGTAGCCCCATCCAAACCATATCTGACAGGGCGCTGGCGTGAAAACAATCGGGCTGATTGGCGGGATGAGCTGGGAATCGACTGCGCTGTATTATCGCGAGATCAACGAGGCCGTCCGGGATGCCCTCGGCGGCCTTCATTCTGCAAAGATCGTTCTTTACAGTGTCAATTTTCACGACATAGAAAAATGCCAGCGCGCGGAAGACTGGGAGGGGGCGGGCGCCTTGCTTGCCGAAGCAGCCCGGGCGCTCGAACGGGCGGGCGCGGACTTCCTGGTCCTGTGTACCAACACCATGCACAAGGTTGGTCCGGCGATCGAGGCGGCCGTGGGCATTCCCCTGTTGCATATTGCCGACCCGACCGCGCTTGCGATCACGCAAGCAGGCTATGTCAACGTGGGACTGCTCGGAACCCGTTTCACCATGGAGCAAGGTTTCTATCGGGACCGGCTGCGCGAATGCCACGGACTGGAAGTGCTGATCCCCTCGCAGGAAGACCGCGCCACCGTGCATGGCATCATTTATGACGAACTGTGCCTGGGAAAAATCGTCCCCGATTCACGTGTCCGGTACCGGCGCATCATGGCGGCGCTGGTCGAGCAGGGGGCGCAGGCAATCATCCTTGGCTGCACAGAGATCACACTGCTGGTCGACCAGCACGATGCCAGTGTGCCGCTGTTCGATACAACCAGCATTCACGCACGGGCGGCGGCCGCGCTGGCGCTTTCCGACCGCTGAATGCTGCCGAAGGCGCCGCGGGGCCTCGAACGCTGGGACCCATCCCACGCACGACTTCAGTTACTGCCCATTCCAGGCAACACCCGCACCGCCACACCGGACGCCATCCCTGGCGCGCGAAACACCCGCTGCGTCGCCTTCTGAAAATCCTCCGGCTTCGCGTGCGGAATATCGACAAACGTCTGCGGGTTCAGGTCGACCAGCGGGAACCACGAACTCTGCACCTGCACCATGATGCGATGGCCGCGGCGGAAGGTGTGGTTGATGTCCGCCATGCTGTAGTTGACCGCTTCCATCTTGCCTGGCGTGAACGCCTCCGGCTTCGTGAAGCTGTTGCGGAACTTGCCGCGCAACGGGTCGCCACGCACCAGCTGCTCGTAGCCGGCCATGCTGCTGGAAGGTGGCGGCACGTCGTGGCCCCGTTCGCGCGTGGCGGCTTCCGGATAATCCGACGGATAGACGTCGATCAGCTTGACGACCCAGTCGCTGTCGGTGCCGGTAGTCGACACAAACAGTTTCGGCATCACCGGCCCGACGATCGTGACGTCGTTTTCGAGCGGCGCACTGCGGTAGGTGAGCACGTCGGGGCGGGACGATGCAAAGCGCTGGTCGCTGAGCATGTATTCCTGCGGCACGCCGGTGGCCGGGTAGGCGATGTACGGCACCGGTTTTTTCGGATCGCTGACATATTCATCGTACGTGACGCTGGCCGCAGCAGGCTGCTGCCAGCTCAGGGTGCCGTCGGCGCCAAAGTACAGCTCGCGCAGCTGCGCCTGCTGGGGCGGCCACGCGGCATATTTGCGCCAGACATTGCTGCCGGTCTCGAACACATTCACTTCGGCCAGGTTGGCTTTCGCCGCGCCCTTCAGGTGCTGCTCGAAAAACGGGAACAGGATGGTCTTGCGAAATTGCTCGGCGGTTTTGGCGTCGAACTTGACGTTGCCAAGCGCCGCACCGTCGTAGCGGGCCCAGCCACCGTGCACCCACGGCCCCATCACGAGGCCATTGTAGATGCCGCTGTTCTGGCGCTTGATGGCCTGGTACGTGGACAGCGTCCCTTGCAGATCCTCGGCATCGAACCAGCCGCCCACCGTCAGCACGGCAGCGTGGATGTTTTTCAGGTGCGGCAGGATATTGCGGGTCTGCCAGAATTCGTCGTAGGTGGCGTGGTCGATGGTGGGCACCAGCAGCGCCTGCTGTTTCTTGCTGAGCGAGGCGACAATGTTCGGCATCGTCTGGCGCGCCAGGAAGTACGCGTACGCGTCATTGGTGCCGTAGTCGAAATGTTCGCGCTGGTTCGGCAGCGGCGTCGGATTTTGTTCTTCGGTGAACGCCGAATAGAAATCGAAGTTCGCCGACAGCATGAACGCGCCGCCGTGATACGAGTCGTCGCCCATGTACAGGTCGGCGATCGGCGCTTGTGGCGACGCGGCCTTGATGGCCGGATGCGAATCGATGATCGACGACGACGTGTAGAAGCCGCCGTACGAAATGCCCAGGATGCCCACTTTACCGTTGTTGCCGGCGACGTTTTTCAGCAGCCAGTCGACCGTGTCATGCATGTCTTCGGCTTCCACGCCTTCGCCTTTGGCGCGGTGCGGATTGCTGTGCGGCGTCATCTCCTGCCATTTGCCTTCCGACATGAAGCGGCCGCGCACATCCTGGCGCACGAAGATGTAGCCGGCAGTCTCGAAATCATGCGACGGCCCCAGCGAGGTTGGGTAGAAATCGACGCCGTAATGCGTTTCGTCGCCGCTGCGCACGGCCACGCTGTACGGCGTACGGTCCATCAGGAATGGATACGTTTTGCCGGTGTCCTTCGGTACGTAGACCACCGTGAACAGGCGCGTGCCGTCGCGCATCGGGATGCGGTACTCGTACTTCGTGTAGTGCTCGCGCACGGTCCAGGCAGGGGCGTCGGAAGTGTCGGCGGCGGCGGCAGTGACGGGGACCACGCAAGCCATCAACATGGCGGACAAGGCAAGGATGGACAAAGGCGTGCGCAGTAACGTCATGAGGTCTTCTTTACAGTGGAAGGTACATCGGTTGCGAAAGGAGGTCGGTGCCAGCGCGCAGCACGTGCGGCGGGCCGTGGGGCCGGAAGCCGGCGCGCAGGTAGAGGCGGGTGGCAGCGGCGGCGCTCAAGGCCACGCTCAGGTGCACGCCTCCAGCGGGCGTGGTGCGCGCCCAGTTGATGCCGGCATCGAGAAGGGCGGCGGCAACGCCACGGCCGCGACAAGCCGGCGCCACCCACACCTGGTAGATGTGGACATCGCCGTCTTCCAGCTTGGCCCAGGCAATGCCAGCGGGGACGCCGTCGCAGCTGGCCAGTAGCGGGCAGGCGTCAGCCGAAGCAACGCCGGCTTGCAGGCGCATCTTCCATAACATGTCGGGCCAGTCCTGCTGCTCGGCCAGCGTGGCGCCAAACGCGTCAGGGGCATCGGCCAGGCAAGCCAGGCGCAGGGCGCGATAAATCGGCCACTGGTCGGCCAGGAACCGCGTGACGGTGACAGCCGGCTCGCCCAAGCGTCAGATTTCCAGGTTGTCGATCAGGCGCGTGGTGCCGAGCTTGGCGGCAGCCAGTACGACCAGCGGTGCGCCTTGGGCCAGGTCGCCAGCGGAAGGTGGCTGCAGGTCGATGCGCTTGCGCACCGAGATGTAGTCGGGCTTCCAGCCGCGCTTGGCCAGGTCGTCCATGACGCGCCGTTCCAGCGCGAACGTGTCGAGGTTACCGGCGCGCATTTCGGTGGCGACCAGGTTCAGGCCCTGGTACAGCGCCGGCGCTTCGGCCCGCTCGGCGGCCGACAGGTACATATTGCGCGACGACAGCGCGAGGCCATCTTCGGCGCGGTACGTCTCGGCACCGATGATCTCGGTGGGCAACGCAAACTGGCGCGCCATATTCCGCACGATCATCAGCTGCTGGTAATCCTTTTTGCCGAACACGGCCACGCGTGGCTGCACGCACGAAAACAGTTTCAGCACGACGGTGGTGACGCCGGTGAACATGGCCGGACGGAATTCGCCTTCCAGCGTGCCGCCGAGGTCGTCAGGCGGACGCACGCGGAATTCCTGCGGCTCCGGATACAGTTCCTTTTCAGTTGGCGCGAACAGCACGTAGACGCCTTCTTTTTCGAGCTTGTCGACGTCGTCCTGGAAGGTGCGCGGGTATTTGTCGAAGTCTTCATTCGGCCCGAACTGGAGGCGATTGACGAAGATCGATGCGACGACCGGATCGCCGTGCTTGCGCGCCAGGCGCATCAGCGACAGGTGGCCTTCGTGCAGGTTGCCCATGGTGGGCACGAATGCCGTACGCAGTTGACCGCTGAGCTGGTCGCGCAGGTCTTCAATGGAGGAGATGATTTTCATAAGTGGCTGGCGGTGTTGGCAGTATTGGCAAATCTACGCCGGCGAATAGGCCAGGCGCACATAAATGGGCGCGAATGGTTCGGCCTGGGTAATTTCAATCAGCGTTTCCTTGGCCAGTTCGAGCATCGCAACGAAGTGCACGACCACGATCGGCACGCCGGCCAGGCCATCGAACAGGTCGGCAAATTCAACGAAGCGCGTTGACTGCAGCTTGCGCAGGATGGCGGTCATGTGTTCGCGAACGGACAATTCCTGGCGGCCAATCCGGTGATGCTCGGTCAGGCGTGCGCGTTTCAGCACGTCCATCCAGGCCCGCTGCAGGTCGCCCGGCTCGACGTCGGGCAGGGGCTGCGCCAGGCCCGCTTCGACAAACAGCGAAGGCCGCTGGAAATCGCGGTCGACCTGGGGCAGGGCGTTCAGTTCCCACGCGGCCACCTTGATCTGCTCGTATTCCAGCAGGCGGCGGACCAGCTCGGCGCGGGGATCGCCCACGTCGTCGAGCGCCGGGTCGCTGCGCTGGGGCAGCAGCATGCGCGACTTGATCTCGATGAGCATGGCTGCCATCAGCAGATATTCGGCAGCCAGCTCGAGATTATGCAAGCGGATCTGGTCGACATATTTCAGGTATTGCAGCGTCAGCTGCGCCATCGGGATGTCGAGGATATTGAAGTTCTGCTTGCGGATCAGGTAGAGCAGCAGGTCGAGCGGGCCTTCGAACGCGTCGAGAAAAATCTCCAGCGCGTCGGGCGGGATGTACAGGTCGTTGGGCAGGCGCAGCAGCGGCTCGCCGTAGAGGCGGGCGATGGTGGCGGCGACGGCGTTGTCTACCGCAGCCTCCGGACCGGCGTCCGGCAAGCCGGCCCCCTCCACCGACAAGTCTTACCCCTTGGTCTGGTAGACGTAAGCTTGCTGCCGCAAACGCGATGCCTTCAGGCGTTCCTGCTCGTCCAGCGACGTTGGCGCCTTGTCCCAGAGAAGGCCGCGGCCGGCCACCTGGTCCGCATCGATCTGCGGATTCTTCGCTTTCAGATCGTTGAGGAACTGGGAGAACTCGGACTGGTATCCGGAATGCTGTTTGGAGAGTTTCATGATCTTCTTGCGGTGAATGTTACGGTGAATATGACGTATCGTTCAAGGGTGCAAAGTATTGAGCTGGCGGGCGATGATATCGTGGTTCAGCCACACTACTGGCGCGATTTTTTCAATGGCGCCGTAAAACATCAGCGGACCGGCCGCTTCCAGCACCAGGGCGCTCAGGTGATCGGTGATCAATGCCTTGCGGTCCACGTGTTTGGCCGTAATGTCTTCCGAGGTGCCGATCATGATGTCTGCCAGCGCTGGCGTGTTGTCCATCGGCCACGCCGCAAAATCGCGGAATGCGGCACTGGTCGGATTGTTATTATAGGCCTCGATCGTGTCGATGATCGACTGCAGCGAGACACCCTCGCCCAGCAGCGCCTGGCACTGCGTCCACTGTTCGTCGGCCCATGCTCCGCCGCCTTCTTTCTTCAACGCCGACAGCAGCGGGAACAGCGACAGCTCGACGCCCACAAAAATATCGGACGAATTGGTGCGGATCTCCGGGCAGTTGAACACGGTGGCGGGAATGCCTTGCGCCCACGCGGCTTCGGCCACCGACTCCAGGCGCATCTTGGCGTAGCCCTGCGTGTAATTGGTGTAGGTCTGCCACTGGTATTTGCCGTCGATCAGGATCTCGGTGCCGTGGTAGCCGTACGCCGTGTAGCGCACCTGGCCGCCGGTGCGCTGCACGCGCTCGCGGATCGCGGCGCTGGCGGTGATCAGGTGCTGCAGCGTATTGGCCGTGACTTCATCGAAGTTCATCAGGATCAATTTGCCCAGGTCGCTATCGAGCAGCGCACGCGACGACATGAAACGCTCGCCGCGGCCCTTGTAGATACGGTTGGCAATGGCCAGGAACGCCTTGATTTTCGGGATGCCGCCAGCCATCGTGTGGGCGAAAAACACGTTCGCGCCATCTGGCACCAGCTTGTCGATTTCCGCCATCGTGCGGGCGGCCGAGTCGGCGAAGCGGCGCACGCCGGTGGTGCGGCAGGCCTCGATTTTGTCCCAGTCCAGCTTTTCTTCCTGCCAGCCCTTGAGCGTGACGCCGGACAGCATCTCGGTCGGGTTCTGCTCGCCTTCGGGCGCATCGAGGTCGAAGCCGGCCATCAGCGGGATATTGATGATCTTGCCGCCCAGCTTGGCTTCGGCTTCGGCCAGTTCGGCCTCGTCGAGCGCGCGCAGCGCGTTGTTCTCGTCGCGGCGGCCGACGGTGATGCCGACGATCGTCATGCCGGCCTTGCGCGCCTCGTCGATCAGGCCATTGACATAGCCGCGACCGAACAGTTCGCCGAACAGGACAAAGACATCGCCCTTGCGGAAAAACTTAGCTTGAGGAATGTGGCGCAGGGAGGTCAGGTCGGTCATGGATTGCTACCAATCAAAAAATGTTTGAAGGGCGCCCGGAGGCGGGTTTCAAAATAATCGGGTCTAGAAGAGCGGCATTATAACGCCGGAAACAATGGCATTTAACCCTTATTGTTACCTCGTCATCCTCGCGCAGGCGAGGGTGACGAGGTAGTGGTGAAGTGGCCGATTAACGAATCCGCATCCCCGGCGTGGCACCCGCCATCGGATCGAGCAGATACAAACCCGGGTTGGCTTTCTCATCCTTCGCCGACGCACACAGCACCATGCCTTCCGACACCCCGAACTTCATCTTGCGCGGCGCCAGGTTGGCCACCAGCACGGTCAGCTTGCCAATCAAGTCTTCCGGCTGGTACGCCGATTTAATGCCCGAGAACACGTTGCGCGTCTTGCCTTCGCCCACATCGAGCGTCAGGCGCAGCAGTTTGCTGGAACCCTCGACGTGTTCGCAATTGACGATCTTCGCCACGCGCAAATCGATTTTCGTGAAGTCGTCAATGCTGATTTCGGGCGCGAGTTCTTCGATGTCGCCGGCTTCGACGGCAATCTCCGCGACTGGCGCAGGCGCAACTGGCGCTGCGACCGGCACGACCACTGGCTTGTCAAACAACTCTTCCACCATCTTCGGATCGATTCGCTGCATCAGGTGACTGTACGCGCCAATGGTGCGGCCCAACATGGTGTTCCAGACTGCCGCGCCCTGCGTATCGGCCCAGGCGAATGCGCCGTCGCCCAGGAACTCCGCCACGCGGCCGGCCACTTGCGGCAGCACTGGCGACAGCAGGATCGTCAACTGGCGGAACAGGATCAGCGCGGTGGTGCACACATCGTGCAGTTCGGCGTTCTTATCAAGGTCCTTGGCCAGGATCCACGGCTTGTTTTCATCGACGAACTGGTTGGTGATGTCGGCGATCTCCATGATTTCCCGCAGTGCCTTGCCGTATTCGCGCGCCTCGAAATTGGCGGCAATGCTGGCCTGGCGTTCAGCGCCGTTCACTGTCAGCGCGCGGGCTATCCACTCCTGCGCCTTGGGCGACAGGTCGGCGGCCAGCTTGCCGTCGAATTTCTTGGCAATGAAGCCGGCGCAGCGGCTGGCGATATTGACGTATTTGCCGATCAAATCGCTGTTCACGCGCGCGACAAAATCGTCGCCGTTGAAATCCAGGTCTTCCACCTTCGCATTGAGCTTGAACGCGATGTAATAACGCAGCCATTCCGGGTTCATGCCCAGGTTCAGGTAGCGCAGCGGCGAAATGCCGGTGCCGCGCGACTTCGACATCTTTTCGTTATTCACGGTCAGGTGGCCGTGCACGTTCACCTTCAGCTTGTCGATGACCGGATGATCGGCGAAATTGAGCATCGCCGGCCAGAACAGCAGGTGGAACGAGACGATGTCCTTGCCGATGAAGTGCACCTGCTCGGTGGCGGGATCATTCAGGAACGCGTCGAAATCGATGCCGTTTTTATCGCAGTAGTTTTTCAGGCTGGCCAGGTAGCCCACCGGCGCGTCGAGCCAGACATAAAAGAATTTGCCCGGCGCGTCGGGAATCGGAATGCCGAAATACGGCGCATCGCGCGAGATATCCCAGTCGGCCAGCTTTTCGCCAGCTTCGCCCAGCCACTCCGAGACTTTATTGACCATCTCCGGCTGCAGGCGGCCCGGGGTATTCAGCCATTCCTTCAAAAAGGTGTAGCAGCGCGGATCGGACAGCGCAAAGAAATACTGCTCCGACGGCTTCATGACTGGCGTGGAGCCGGTGAACACCGAGAACGGGTTGATGAGCTCAGTCGGCTGGTACGCGGCGCCGCATACCTCGCAATTGTCGCCATATTGGTCCTTGGCGCCGCACTGGGGGCACTCGCCCTTGATATTGCGGTCGGCCAGGAACATGCCTTTGACCGGGTCGAAGAAGCGGTCAACAGTTTTGGTGACGATCAGGCCGGCATCGCGCAGCTTGCGATAGATGCCCTGCGACAGTTCGACGTTCTCCGGCGAATCGGTCGAGTACCAGTTATCGAACTTGATATGGAAGCCATCGAGGTACTGGGCGCGACCGGCAGCGATCTTGGCCACGAATTCCTGCGGCGTGATGCCTTCCTTTTCGGCGGCAATCATGATCGGCGTGCCGTGGGTATCGTCGGCGCACACGAAATGCACGGCGCTCGGGTTGCCGTTTGCATCCTGCTGCATGCGCTGGAACCGCACCCAGATATCGGCCTGGATGTATTCCATCATGTGGCCGATGTGGAATGCTGCGTTGGCGTAGGGCAGGGCAGTGGTGACGAACAGCTTGCGGGTCATGGTGTGGCGCTTATCGATATTTGGAAATAAGCATTTTACCAGCCGCCGCCGCGGCTGCGCAGCCACCATTCCAGACCACCGCTGCAAAGGTCAGGACATTTTGCGCTACACTGCGCGCACCATTATCCGGAGAATTCCATGAGCATCACTGCAGACGACGTCAAAGCGGCCCTTACCAAAGTCCTCGACCCGAACACCGGGCGCGATTTCGTGACGATGAAATCGGTCAAGAACATCCAGGTCGATGGCGATGCCAGCGTGACCAACATCGCGCTCGACGTCGAACTCGGCTATCCCGCGAAAAGCCAGGTGCCGGCCATCCGCAACAGCGTGATCACGGCATTGCAGGCCTTGCCAGGCGCCGGCAACATCAGCGTCAACGTGACCACCAAGATCCTGTCGCACACGGTGCAGCGCGGCCTGAAGATCATGCCGAACGTGAAGAACATTATCGCTGTCGCATCGGGCAAGGGCGGCGTCGGCAAATCGACCACGGCCGTCAACCTGGCGCTGGCGCTGGCATCCGAAGGCGCCAGCGTTGGCGTACTCGACGCCGATATCTACGGCCCGTCGCAGCCGATGATGCTGGGCGTGTCCGGTCGTCCGGAAAGCCATGACGGCAAGACCATGGAACCGCTTGAAAGCCACGGCCTGCAAGTGTCGTCGATCGGCTTCATGATCGACCCGGATGAGCCAATGGTGTGGCGCGGCCCGATGGTCACGCAAGCGTTGCAGCAATTGCTCGACCAGACCAACTGGCGCGAACTCGATTACCTGATCGTCGACATGCCGCCAGGCACCGGCGACATCCAGCTGACGCTGTCGCAGAAAGTGCCGGTCACGGGCGCCGTCATCGTCACCACACCGCAGGACATTGCGTTGCTGGACGCGCGCAAGGGCCTGAAAATGTTCGAGAAGGTCGGCATCCCGATCCTCGGCGTGGTGGAAAACATGAGCACGCATATCTGCACCAACTGCGACCACACCGAAGCGATTTTCGGCCATGGCGGCGGCGAGAAGATGTGCAAGGATTTCGGCGTCGACTTCCTCGGCGCGCTGCCGTTGACGATGGCAATCCGCGAGCAGACTGACTCCGGCCGCCCGACCGTGGTGGCGGACCCGACCGGTCCGGTCGCGGCCATCTACCGCGATATCGCACGCAAGGTCGCGGTCAAGATTGCCGAGAAGGCAAAAGACATGACCAGCAAGTTCCCGACCATCGTCATCAAGAACGACTGACCGTTGCGCATTGAGGCCATTCGAACCCGGCTGCGTGCGCTGGGCGCGTTGCCCCTGCACGAACAGCGGGTGCTGCGCGACTGGGTGCAGGTGGCGCCGCATGAACGCGGGCGCCGCCAGCCGGTCGACTTTTTACCGAAGCCGGTGCGCGAAGCCCTGCCTGCGCTCGATGCCGAACTGGCCGGGCTGACGCGCCTGGTCAGCGAACATCCGGGTGAAGACGGTTCGGCACGGCTGCTGGTGGCGTTGAACGATGGCCAGAGTGTCGAAAGTGTGTTGCTGCCGCGCGACGGCGTCTGCGTGTCGAGCCAGGTGGGCTGCGCGGTCGGCTGCCAGTTCTGCATGACAGGGCGCTAAGGACTGATCCGTCAGGTCAGCAGTGGCGAGATCGTGGCGCAGGTGGTGCTTGCGCGGCGCCGCCGGCCGGTCAAGAAAGTCGTGTTCATGGGAATGGGCGAGCCCGCCCACAACCTGGACAATGTGCTGGAGGCCATCGAGCTCCTGGGCGTGGAAGGCAATATCGCGCACAAGAACCTGGTGTTTTCCACCGTGGGCGACCCGCGCGTGTTCGAGCGCCTGGGCGGCGGGCGCGTCAAGCCGGCGCTGGCCTTGTCGCTGCATACCACCAAGCCGGCCTTGCGGGAGCGCTTGCTGCCGCGCGCGCCGCGCATCGCGCCAGCCGAACTGGTGGCGCTGGGCGAGCAGTACGCACGCCTGACCGGCTACCCGGTGCAGTACCAGTGGACGCTGCTCGATGGCGTCAACGATGGCGCCGATGAGCTCGATGGCATCGCCGAGCTGCTGCGGGGGAAGTACGCCGTGCTGAACATGATTCCCTACAATACCATTCCGGACCTGCCGTTCCGTCGCCCGAGCTGGGACAAAGCGCGCGCCATTGCCGGCGCCTTGCATGCACGCGGCGTACTAACCAAACTGCGCGATTCGGCGGGGCAGGATGTCGACGGCGGTTGTGGGCAATTGCGCGCACGGACCATCCCGATCAGGGCTGCCTGAGCTGGGCCAGCTGGGGCGCCACCAGCCGCGGCCTGGCTGCCAGCAGCGCGGCCACGGCATCGGGATGCAGCGGCCGGTGGAATAAAAAGCCTTGCGCCTGGTCGCACCGGAGCATTGCCAGCGCGGCGTACTGGCTTTCCGTTTCGACCGCCTCGGCGATCACTTTCAACTCCAGTTTATGCGCGATCGACACGATCGCCTCGGCAATGGCGAATGCGCGCGTGGCGCGTTCATCGCTGTCGTCCGGCGCCGGTGGGCGCAGGCGGCGCACGAACTGACCATCCATCTTGAGTATGTCGACCGGCAGCTCGCTGAGGTAATTCAGGCTCGAATAACCGGTGCCGAAATCGTCGATGGAAATCTGCATGCCTTCTGCGCGGAGCACCGCCAGCGTCGCGCGGTTGCGCGGCAGGTCGTCCATCAGCACGCCCTCGGTAATTTCGAGTTCCAGATGGCGCGGCGCGATGCCGGTCTGGGTGACCAGCTGCAGCACGCGGGCCACCAGCCCCGCATCCTTGAGCTGGCGCGCCGACAGGTTGACGGCGACATTGATGGCGGGCAGGCCGGCAGCGATCCAGGCGCGCTGCTGGGTGCACGCGGTCTGCAGCACCCAGTCGCCAATGGGCACGATCAGGCCGGTTTCTTCGGCCAGTGCAATGAAGCGGGCCGGCTCGATCCGGCCGTAGCGCGGATGTTGCCAGCGGATCAGTGCCTCGACCCCTGTGATGCGGCGCGTCGGCAGGTCGACCTGTGGCTGGTACTCCAGCACGAACTGGCCCTCGGCCAGCGCACTGCGCAAGCCATTCTTCAATGCCAGGCGCTCGCTTTGGGGCGCGGTGCCCGCGCCACCCACCAGTTCGATGCTGTGGCCGCCGATCGTGCGCGCCCGCGCCAGGGCTTGCTCGGTGCGCCGCAGCAGCGCGTCCAGGCTGCAATCGAGGCTCGGATACAGCGCAATGCCGACCGAGAGGGTGATGAAACATTGGCGCGCCCCGTCATCGAACAGCAATGGCTCGGCAAAACGCTCGATGATCTTGGACGCGACCTGGCGCGCTTCGCTGTCGCCGCCAGCGTCTTCCAGTACCGCGATGAATTCGTCGCCGCCCCAGCGCGCCACCGAGTCGCCTTCGCGCAGTGTACTGCGCAGCAAGGCGCCGGTGCGCACCAGGATCGCATCGCCCGCCTCGACGCCGAACGCTTCGTTGATTTCCCTGAATTTGTTGATATTAAAGAGCATCACGGCCAGCGGCCGGCTGTTGCGGTGGGCCCGCTGCATGGCGTGTTGCAGACGGTCGCGCAGGATGCGGCGGTTGAGGAGGCCGGTGAGCATGTCGGCGTGGGCGCCATCGAGCAGGCGCGCCAGGCTGGCGCTGGCGTCGACTGGATCGTGTCCGCTGTGCGATGGCGCCAGGGGCGGCGTGACGGCCAGTTGCGCGGCGTCGCCGTGGCAGGCAACACGGTTGCGGCCTGCCGATTTGGCCAGGTACAGCGCTTCATCGGCGCGCCCCACCGCTTGCGTGACCGATTCACCGGGGCGGTACTCGGCGACGCCGATCGAGACCGTGATAACCACCGACGGCCCCAGCTCGGCGCAGTGCATCTCTTCGATGGCCTGGCGCACGCGCTCGGCCAGCAGCATGGCCGAGGATGCCGCGGTATCCGGCAGCATCAGGATGAATTCTTCGCCACCGTAGCGCCCGAACGTGTCGCCGGGCCGCACCTGGCTTTGGACCGTGTGGGCAAAGGCGCGCAGGACCGCGTCGCCAGCCGAATGGCCCCAGGTATCGTTGATGCGCTTGAAAAAATCGATATCGAGCAGGCACAGCGAAAACCGCTGGCCGCGTTCGCTGGTCCGTTCGATCAGTCCCATCAGGTGGCGCCGGTTGTGGGTTCCCGTCAGCTCGTCGCGGATCGCCAGTTCATTGATGGTGCGCAGCGCCTGCTCGAGGTGCACGAACCCTTTGGTTTTGGTGAGCTCGAACAGCAGGACGAAGACGGTAATGACAATCATGAGGCCCATGTTGCAGAGCAGGTGCAGCATGGGCATCTGGGCGGCCTGTAGCGCGGGAAGGGTCAGTGCTGGCGCGGCGGCGCCGGCTTGCACTGCGTAGAGTCCGCCCAGTGCCGCGCAACTGAGGCCCAGCCAGCGCAGGGCGGTTGGCACGCCGCCCAGGAACATGGCCACCACGGGGGCGGTGAGGAGCCACGCAGCGGTAGGGGCGGTCACACCGCCCAGGTGGTAGCTCAGCCAGGTGAAGTTGAACAATACGGCACTGAGGAACAGCTCGCGCGCCACGACGATACTGCCGGTGGCGCGGAGTGCCGCCGGGGCGCACAGCATCACCAGGCAGCACAGCAGAATTTCCCGGGCCGCGGCGTCAAAGCCCAGGCACAGATAGGCCAGCGCGTACAGTGGACCGGCCAGGCTGGCCACCACGGCCGCGTTGACGACGTTCCGGGCGCGGGTCAGCACGTCGGTTTCAGCGCGCATGGCAGGCGGAATGGCCCAGCGCATCGCGGCCAGGTAGCGGTCACCCCACTGTGCCTTCTCTGTGCTCATGCCTGACTCCGATGGATACCGAAGAAATCAGTCTAGGGAGGGCGAGGGGACAGAGTTTAATTTCCCGCAGGAACTACCGGATTCGCGTGGGCAGTGTCGCGTGGAAGGAACAGATCAAGCCACAGGAAGGCCGGCATGTGTCAAAACGC
>Ga0265798_10002604_pt1 | contig 26422 bp, 10 predicted proteins | sample P3T30metagenome_FD_192430 | JGI IMG/M metagenome (GOLD analysis project Ga0265798, IMG submission 192430) | Plant litter microbial communities from East Loma Ridge, Irvine, California - P3 T30 | ecosystem: Environmental > Terrestrial > Plant litter > Unclassified | place: USA: California...
CTAGGGTTGCAGATAGATGGAAGTGTGAGGTGATGCAATTGTTGCACATCGTATCGAGAGAACACGATACTACACTACCACTAGAGTCGCGTGGAGGCGAACAACTTCGCAAAATCGTTTCGAGCACTAATTTTTTCTTTTTTTCTTTGAATAAGGTCGTTAGACTTTGGTTGCGAGGTGTTCTGAAATGAGAGTGAATTTAACGAGGTGTAATAGAAGATGCGATGAAACTGTTGAGTGTCAGTGGTGACAAGGGAGCGATGAATGTGTGCAAATGATGGAATGACAATCACAGTCGAAGGCATATGAGAGTATTAGAAGAAGATTGATGTGTAAAACGATTTCTGCAACTCCAGGACTCTCAAACCACTCTCTATCGGGGCCAACCGAAGTAGAGAGCAAGCTTGAGAAACCAAAAGCTACAAAGTTATGTGAGTGTATATCAATCTAAGGAAGGTTTTCCTAGTCCAATAGAAGCTCTTCAAAAGAAGAGGGAAGAAAAAAATGCAAGCAAAAAAACACCAGGTACAAAAGTGATCATGATGATGATGATGTCCTTCCCGAAGGAAAAGATGTCGATAAAGCAAAAAGTCGCCCCAAAATTAATGCCCGCCGCTCGCGATGTCTATTTCCAAGATTCGGGTTCAGTATGAAACCCGCGCTCAAAATCATTGAAGCAGTGACAGAAAGGAAAGTTGGTTTGCGTTGTGGTGTTGTAGCTAGTGTGTTCAGCCTTGGTTTGGAAAGAGAGTGTGTTGATTGATGTTGGCAGACTCAGACAGCGAGGTGAGCACCAAGTCGCCGGCCAAGGAGATGTCGATGTTGTCGTCGATGCCGGGTCTACCGTGTTTGCTTTAGGAAGATCGTCCAGAGTCCATAGTCAGCCTCAGCCCAAGGTGGCTATGTCGACTGGAGACCGCAAGTGTGATGAGAAGGTGGCGGGTGAACACTGCAGGTCAGAGGCAATTTATGCCTTCCAGTCAACGGCCTCACGGATGAGGTTGCCGAGGTCCTGGGCGTGAGGTGCGTGCATCATGTTGAAGTGGTGTCCTCCCATGACACCGAAGCGCATGTTCTCCTTGCCGCAAAGCTGAGCCCAGCCATTGTCGCTGAAGTCGGTGCGGTGGTTGAGCAACCAGGTCATAGGGGCGGGGTCCTCCTCCTCAGCGGGCGGGGGGCGAGGGTCACCGGCGTTACCTGCAACACCTTCGCGGCACCAGACAGCGTAAGTCGGGATGGGCTTCAGGGACGGTTGAGGCTCATAGGCGGAGAGAGAGGCGATGGCAGCAGAGAAGTGAGGAAGGAGCCACTTGGGTGTCTTGCTGGGGTCGCCAGTACCAAGGAGACCGATCTCGTTGAAGAAGACGTGGAGGCGGGCAGGGAGAGGTGCAAGGTTGACAGGGCAGGGCGAGTCAAGAAGCATGAGCTTCTCGACCTCCTCTCCGTTGGCGAGCAGGCACTGTGCGACGGCGTAGGCGATAACACCACCTGCGGACCAGCCAGCAACGATGTAGGGTCCAACAGGTTGGCGACGCTTCATCTCAGCGAGGTAGATCTGGGCGGCAACCTCAATACCGCAAGTCCAGTCCTCGGGCTTCTTCATGAAGGGGCAGTTGAGTCCAAAGGCACACACATCCTTTCCAAGGTTGGGGATGTCGACGTAGCTAGTGGCGGAGCCGGAGCCATCAGGCAGAAAGAAGATCTTCTTGGCAGCAGTCTTAGCAGAGCCCTGGAGGAGAACAGACGTGGCGGGAGGGTACTGACTGAGGTCGGTCTTACGAACGGCCTGGAGCTTTGCGTTGACCTCGTCGAGCTGGGGACCGGAGCTCTTCTGGGCGGCCTTAGGGGCAGAAGCAGCCTTGGCCTGAGGGCGCATACCGAGAGCCTCTTCGATCTCTTTGATGGTGGCGTTGGTGGTCAAGAAGGTGGAGGGAAGATCGACACCGGTCTTCTCACGGAGCTCACCAAGGATGGTCAAGCTCATGAGGGAGTCCATGCCCATCTCAGCGAGGTCGGCATCGTCGGTGACCTCGGAGATGTCGACACCCATCTCCTGGACAACAACGTGGCGGGCGAGGGAGACCTCGCCAACCTCAGCGAAGTTCTCCTGGGTCTCGGGCTTGCCAGCGTCAGAGGGTGCGTAGCTGGGGACTGAGGAAGCCGGGGTGGACAAGTCCTGCTCGTAGGGAGTGGGTGCATCTGTGGGTGGCACAGAGTCCTCGTCGGAGTCGGACTCCTCAACCTCAGCGGGAGCAGAGCTGTCGAGCTGGGCAAAGTACTTCTTCATGTCGCCGACAGTGGGGTAGTCGGTGAACAGGGAAGAGCTGATCTCCATGTCGAGTTCCTCACGGAAGATGGCAGAGATGGTGAGAGAGAGCAGAGAGTCAACACCGAGGTTCTCGAAGTGAGCATCATCAACAAGCTCGGCCTCGTCAACCTCAGTCTCCTTGGCCAGAATCTTCATGACCTTGGAGGTGAGCCCGCTTCCGCCAGAAGGCTTCTTGGCAACCTTCTTGGGCTTGGGAGCGGCAGCCTTAGGAGCAGGTGCCGGAGCGGCCTTTGCAGCTTGGACAGGTGCCGGTGCACTCCTGACGGGAGCGGGAGCAGCACGAGGAGCAGCAGCAATAGCCTTGGGAGCGGCGGCAGCAGCAGGCTGAGCAGCAGAGCCCTTGTTGGGAGGCAGGAAGGTGTTCAGCACACGGCGGGGGATTTGCTGGAACTTGATGCCCTCGCAGACGGCAATGATCTCGTCACCATCCATGATGTAAACATCACCCTGGCTGATGTTACCAGGCTGCGGTTGCATACGGACATAGTTCTTCAGCTTCATGCCGGCGGTCAAGGGCTTGGAGAACTTCATCGCACCCCAACCGTGGGACACGTAGACGTTCTGCTCAGAGTCCAGGAGGTCGGAGGCGTTGCAGATGAAGCCGGAAATGTGGCAAGCACCGTCGATGTGGTACGGCGGGCAGTAGAAGTCGCCATCCTCAGGCTTGGTGGGGAAGTCAAGGACAGCAGAGGCCTCGGTGGTCATACCATCGAGAACGACCTCGGACATCGCACGGTACTTGTCGGCGTAGCTGACGAGAGCCTTGAAGAGCTTGTAGGCCATTCCGCGCTGGACCTTGTGAGCGCCACCGGTCATGGTCTTCTGGGTGAGGATCTCCATCTGGGCCTTGACCATGTAGTTGTAGCGGGCCCACTCGGCGGTCCATGCTGCCTTGTCCTCGTAGAAGATAGTGCAGTTGGCGTGGTCGACGAGCTTCTTGCCATCAGGAGTGACGCTGCGGTAGTGAAGCTTGACGGTGTTGGTAGCGAGGTCGGCGACGGCCTCAAGCTGGATGTGCTGGCCTTGAGGGGGCTGGGGAATCTGTGCAATCAAGGGCTTGCCAACCTCCATGCGGCAGACGTTCATGCCGGGAACCTCAGTGCCAGGGCGAGCCTGCTTCCAGATGTAGTCACCAACGGTGAGCGCCATGTCTGCGTACAATGAAGACGGGCAGAGGGCAGCGTTGTTGACCATGTGGCCACAGACGACCGGGTAAAGCTTCTCATCAGCGAGACTGCTCTGGACGACGACCTTGGCGCTGTCGGCAGAGAACTCCTCGGAGATGACACGCTGAACTGCAGTAGAGAGGCGCTTGGCGGGAGCCTCGGCGACGGGGGCGGCGGCAGCAGCAGCAGCGCCGGGCCTCTCGACGTAGACCTCCTTGACTTGGGGAGCCTCACCCTTGGTGAGAGTCCAGTTGTTGGCGTAGTCAATCCAGTACTTCTTGTTGTCGAAGCTGTAGGTGGGAAGAGTGTACAGCTCCTGAGCATCGTTGAACTCGTTGTGGAATTCGTCGAAGTTGAAGTTGACACCAGCGGTGTGGAGGGCGCACATGCTGGTAGATATGGTCTTCCAGGCATCCTCGTTGCGGCGGAGGGAAGGAGCAGTGACGGTCGCACCGACAGAGGCCTTGACCATACCGGAGCAGACGGGGTGGGCACCAACCTCGAGCCATGCAGTCTTCTCGTCGAAGACCTTGGACTTCTGGCCAGCGGTCAAGGCAGTCCAGAAGTTGACAGTCTCGCGAGCGTGTCGAGCAAGGTACTCAGGGTTGATGATGCCAGCCTCGCGGATGATCTCACCCTCGAGAGGAGAGAGAACAGGGACAACAGGCTTGCTGAATGTCACGGAAGAAGCGACCTTCTTGAAAGCCTCAAGGATGGGGTCAACCTGGGCAGAGTGGAATGCGAATGGCACGTTAAGCTTGGTTGCCTTGAAGCCCTTGGAGGCGAGTGCCTCGTTGGCGGCACCAACAACCTCGCTGCTACCGCAGAGGACTGTCTCCTCAGGGCCGTTGATGCAAGCGATCTCGGTCATCTTGGGGCCAAGAGTGGCACGGATGGCATCAGCGCTGCCCTTGACGGCCAGCATACCGTGAGTGTGAGGGGTGCAGTCGCGAACGAGCAACTCGGCGCGGCGACCGACAAGGAGAACCATGTCGGAGGCGGAGATGACACCGGCAACGTGAAGAGCGGCGTACTCACCAAGACTGTGGCCAATGACAGCAGTCGGCTGGACGCCCCAGGAAGCCCACATACGGGCGAGAGCAACCTGGATACAGGCCATGCCGAGCTGGACCTTGACGGGAGACAGAGTCTGGACGTCAGTGCCGTCGAGAAGCTCAAGGAACGAGGGCAGGCCCTGGATGCGGGTCAAGTTGTCGAGCTGGTCGATGTCCTCACGGAACGACTTCAGGTCACGGTACAGGGTCTGGCCGAGGCCGGTGTACTGGGAGCCCTGACCAGTGAAGCAGAAAGCGACCTTGGTTGGGACCATGGGGACCGGGCTGTAGGACTCCTTGTTCTGGGCCTGGAGCGAGTCGACAACCTTGTTGATGTCGGACAGAGGGAAGGCGACACGGTAGTTGTGCTGGATGCGACGAGCGGTCAGGGTGTACGAGAGCGAAGTGAGCGTAGTGCTCGGGTTCTGCTTCAGGTAGCCCTGGAGGTTCTCGAGGCTGCGCTTGAGCGCACCGATGGAGCGGGCAGTGACAGTGATAGGGAGAGTGCCACGCGGGTCGACACCCTTGGGAGCCGAGTAAAGAGGACCATCCTCGAGGAGGAGCGCGGTGTTACCACCAGCAGCGGAGAAGTTGTTGAGGAAGACCTTGCGCTTCTCGGCGCCGTTGCGCGGCCACTCGACCTGCTTCAAGGGGATGTTGACCATGCGGTCGCCCAAGTCGGCAGGGAAAGTCTTATTCATCTCGCCCTTGACACCCACGTTGGCGGGAATCTTGTTGTTCTTCATCATCAAGAGGACCTTGGAGAGCGAGTTGATACCAGATGCAGCCTCAGCGTGACCAATGTTGGCCTTGATCGCACCAAGGTGGACAGGCTTGTCAGCCTTCCTCTGGCGGTGGCGGGGAGCGAAGACGTTGGTGACCGAGGTCATCTCAATACCGTCACCAGCCTGAGTACCGGTACCGTGCATCTCGACGTAGCTGATCTCGTGAGCATCGACACCAGCGTCAGCGAGGACCTTCTTGTAAAGGAACTCCTGGGCACCGGCGTGAGGGTGGGTGATGGAGACAGCCTCAGCAGAGTGGTTGGTGGCAGCGCCGAGGATGCAACCAAGGATGTTGTCCTTGTCGTTGATGGCATCCTCGTAACGCTTGAGGATGACAGTACCACAGGCGTCACCACGGCAGTAACCATCAGCAGCGTTGTCGTAGGTCTTGCAAGAGCCAGTCTTGGACAAGAACTGACCCTTGGAGAGACCGGAGAAAATATCAGGGTTGGTGAGGACGTTGAGACCACCAGCGCAAGCAGTGTCGCAGTCACCAGCCCACAGGGAAGTGCAGGCAAGCTGGATGGCAGCGAGCGAAGAAGAACAGGCGGTGTCGACGGAGTAAGACGGGCCAGAGAACTTGAAGTAGTAGTTGATGCGACCCGGAGCGAAGGCACGCACACCACCGGTGATGTAGTAGGTGTCAACGTTCTGGGCGGCGTTGATCTCACGCCAATCGTCGGAAGTCTGACCATAGAAGGTACCGACACGGTGAAGCTTGGTGGATGGGGTACGGTTGGGGACGTAACCAGACATCTCGAGCGCCTCGTAGGCAGTCACAAGGGCAAGACGGCCCATGGGATCAGTCTGTGCAGCCTCACGAGGAGACATGTTGAAGAAGCGCGGGTCGAAAAGACCAGGCTCGTCGATGAAGCAGCCGAAGGGGCTGTGAGACTTGTTCTTGCCCTTGCCGGACGGGTCGCAGTGAGCATCAGCATCGAAGCGATCGGCAGGGATTCTGCGGTGGACGTCAAGGCCCTTCATGAGAAGGTCCCAAAGAGCCTCGTGGCTGGCAGCGTTCGGGTAACGACCGGCCATACCGACGATGGCGATCTTGTCGTTCTGAGTGCGGCCGAAAGCCCTCTCCTCAACGTCAGCCCAGCTGGTGTAGTCGGTGGTAGACACATCAGTCTGGCCACCAGCCTTGAGCGCAGACACCAAAGAGTTGGCGACGTTGCTGACTCCGATTGCGAAGATCTTGGTGCTGGCCTTCTTGGCAGTCATCTGGGAGACGGTCTCCTCGAGGAGGTGGTCCCAGCGAACGGCCTTCTGCAGCATCGAGCTGAGAGCAGCCTTGACAAGGTCAAGAGTGTTCTCAGCAGCAATGGCCTTGCCAGTGACAGCAGAGTGAACCATGGACGCAGGGGTGCGGGCGGCGAGCTTCTCAGCGAGGTCACCGATAACCTTGTTGATGTCGGCATCGCTGTAAAGGTGCTCGGCGTGGTAGGGAGCGTAGACCGGGATGGAAACGCGCTGGGTCGGGGTAAGAAGACCCGACTCGAAGAAACGCTTGGTGGTGGTGGGCGGGCCGGAAATGGTGATGGCCATCACGGAAACGGCGCTCACGTAGGCCTGGGTGGAAAGCGGGACACCAGCCTGCTTGTGGAAAGCATCGAGGGCCTTCTTGGCAGCAGACTCGGTAGTGCCGGTGCAGATGGTGCTCCAGCTGGACTTCTCCTCACCAGCAAGGATCATGGCCTCCTTGCGGGAGTTGACCATCGCACCGCTGCGGAAAGACAGACGGACGAAGTCGACAGCAAGTGGGATGAGGTCGGAGATGTTCTTTGCAGAAACGGTGGCAGCAGCCGCGAGGAGACCGGTGCAGAGACCGATCACGCGGGTGCTCTGCGCGGATGGAAGCTCATCGGGGTGCTCAGAGAAGTAACCAATGAAGTGGCCAAGCTGGGCGATGGTGGTGAAAGCAGCCTCGAGCATGGGGATCTTGTCGCCCTTCTCGTAGTAAAGATCGAGCAAGTTGTTGATGGTCATGAAGTCGGGGAACTTCTGCTTCTGTCGAGGAGACAGTTGCTGGATCTCATCGCGGAGGGCAGCTGAAGTGCGCTCCAAGAAGGTAGACAGACTGGCATTGCCAGTACGGAGGACGGTCTTGCGGAGCAATGGGTATTGCTCGGCGGTCTGATCGCCGAAGAGGAGAACGTTAGACATGATGGCTGTTGTTGAATATGATCGATTAAAGTGACGTTTGAGTTGATGTGTCGGTATTTTGTAGTCGGTATTGATTGATGTTCGAGTAGTGGTCGACTGTGGTGGCTAGTCACAGATAATGTCGAGTAGTTGAAAGTAGGAGTGTTGATTAGGGATCGAAGTACACTATGGCTAGTAGTGTATTGCGATTGAAGGGAAGGGAGAGATTGATCGTTAGATGGCTAGTCTGAACGAAGTGGTGTGAAGTGGATGAAGAATAGGAATCACTGGAAAGGGAGGATGACCGGATGTAATATATCAGACGGTCGTTGCAGTCTGTTGACAGGGGCGGGCGGGTAGGACTCCTACCTTGATCGAGCGATACTCCTGCGGCTCGTACGGGCAGCCGGCAGGACAGTGCTGGTGGAAGCTGGAGATTCCGTCCATGCTCTGAGCCATGCCCAGATGTGCCAAAATCAGCACATGGAGGTTTCAAACGGATCACCGCACTAACGTCCAGAGAGTGCACGGGTGGCGGTGCGATTGCGTGCAGGACTGCCATGTCCGGCAAGGGCCCAGCGTAAGCACACGCCCCCAAAGATAGGCCCGCAGTAGAGGGCTGAGATGTCAATGTCACGATTGTTCGGCTCTCCATGGTCGTCCGTGCTGCGGAAGGTACTCCTGCGCTGCAAGAGGCTGGCTGCGTGCCCGATTCGGCCCCTGCTTACGGGAGCGATGCTGGCGGCGAGGTTATCTGAACGGGCACTGCGGATGGCACTGCTGGGCTGACAGAGAGAAGCATGTCGGAGGCTCGAGGGTGCGTGTGTACCACCTGTGGACCCCGCCTGATTGGTATTGCTATCGTCATGGACCCAGAGACTGACTGCATGCGCAGTGTTGGTTGAGAGATGAGGACGGCCTGGGAGGAGAGCAGAGGATCAGAGACGGCCTGGAGTATTCGCGTTCTATGGTAACGGTCGTGTGAGTGGCATCCGAGTCCCCAATAGCACCTAGTGTAGCAGTAGCATTAGCATTCCCCTCGCTCGACACGACACGCATGTCGCGTCTGGCTGTTCCTCCTGTCTTCCAGAGCTCCATTGCCGTTGGTCCCCCAGACGCCTCCAAACATAGCGACGAGACACGGGAATGCAGGGCGGGCCAAGAGATTGAATCGCATCATAGCAGCCGGGCCACTAGCGGGCTGGCTTCGAACGGGTGCGCCTCATCCTCTTGCACTACTTGCATTTTGGTGGGGAAGAGCGACCACCGGACTGCTACAGAGCCGACCTTCCAAGATAAGCAGCAAAACGAGGCTGAAGCTTGTTCTTGTGGCAGAGCAAAGACGTGTATGTACTGTACTGTTGTATCTGTCTTGATGTACCTACCTATTGTAATAATAACAATTTAGGTAGCTTTTTGCCCTGGCCCATACTTTGTCCAGAGTCCAGCTGCTGTACTGCGCCTGCCATGCTCACCAAAGGATCAACTCACGGCTAGACCAGTCCAGTCTCACGTCCTTCGACAAGTTAACCAAGACGGAAATAATATCAGAGTTGGCATGATGGAGTCAGCCTGCAGCGGCGAGGCCAACACCGCCAAACGGGCATCGCGAGCTGATGGGTCGAGTGTGATATGTACTACTCAGACGACAGAGAGAGACAGACGGACGCCGCGGACTGAAACGCCTGCATGCATGCATCATGTACATGACTATGCACGCATACCAGACAGCATCTTCCCTGCTCTCATGCTCTCCCTCACTCCCTGTACTCGTTCTATCGCTGGAGTATTGCGTCTTCCTCTCTTCCTGGCACGCCGTGATGATTGCAAATATCGTGAAGCTCGCACTACTGCAGTCCTACCACATCGTCAGTCCCTACCACACATCATTCGATTGTTAGTCTCACCAACTTACCACTCCTCTCGTCTCACAGTACCATGATTGACCTCGTGGTGAATGCTATCATGATGCTACCATGCTACCGTCCACGAGCCTGTGCCACGTCTGTGCCACCGCTTGCTCCTGCTTCCGTCGCGTTGCCTGACCTTTTCGGCTGTTGAATAAATCCCGGTGGACGGCAGCTATCCGAGGGACGGCCCGCGTACGCGACGGGCTAACATCTCTAACATCGCACTATCGTTTGACTGCATCGAGGACGTGCTCTGCCTATAAGACGAATGTCCGGGATTCTCTTGTCCGGCTCAACAGATTTCCATCTCCGGCCAGACTGCTGGACCTGCTGCACTGGACTGGACTTGCTGCGTGGTACGAGAAGTGCATCCCAACTGCTGTCTATCACATGTCAGCCGCTGCTTTCACGCCACCCTCACATCGCCATCTACGTCCAGTGGCGTTCTGCCGCCGGCTGTGCTCATCGGACATCGCTTCCTCCCGATAATGCAGCCTTTCACCGCGAACTCAAGGTCAAGAACGCATTGCCGATCATATCTGTCCCGGCAAAGAGGTTTGATCGCCCTCGCTTGATCGGAAGCTTGCTCTTAAGATCTCGGAACATTGATTGCAATTAGCGTGAAGACCAGGAAAACATGAGCTTAACCGCAACTACTACCTGCTACCAGACTCGTTCAGCGATGCCATACTCCGGAGAAACGGTATTGCCTTGGCTATGTGGAGACTATCATCACACTCTATTAATCGCTGGTGTTCTCGGTCCCACTTCATCCTTAGCCGGCTATGGGGTCTGCTCAGGCCTCTTAAAAGGTCCATCGGCACGAGCGCACAAAGGGTCATTGAGAATAGAGTATTGCGAAACAGACGCTCTACGATGCCCTAGCAAAGACTAAAATAAGAGCTCGCTCTAGGAGATATTCTTCCAACTCACATGTAACGCTAACCTCCAATGCTTCATGACACAAGCTTACCGCGGGAGAACTGTCGTTCAGACGGTCGCTTGGACTGTCTATTATCTCACCATCCTGGTCTCGCTTGCAATCGTTGACTCGCGCTGTTTCAATTCAATACACCTGCCATGGCGTATGCCACTCCTTCCTGTCCCAAGCGGCAATCGTCACTCTGGTCTTCATTCCATGTCCCGTCTCAGCTAACAAGGACTAAGCTCAGGGCTCGCGGTGCCGTCTTGCAAGACAGCGGTAATCTACGAAACGAGATGCCAAATACAAACGCCATGCAGAAGCTTGGGTCGCGGCTCCTCTTTTGCAGGAAGTCCATACACCTAGCTGAGCTAGTAGGTGACTCGGCTGGACATCCGTAAGCGTTGAGTGACAGTCTCGACACGGCACAAATCGTCATTGATATTCACACCAAGCATGTGAAAGCGATTAGCTTCGTCGCTTCATCTACAAGCGCAAGATCAACTCCATACCAGGTGGACATCTCATCGGGACCACAAGATATGCATTCGAAGCTACCCAACATGAGTCCAAGATCCACACGTGCGTTCGGGAACTTCTCCAGATGGCCCTCCCAAATCTACTGACAACCCGGAACGGAAGTCGAAACAAGCTCCATGGATCAGGCGCTCTGCTATTCCATCTCCGTCGTTTTGCGGTGATGGCTATTGGCGTTTGTCGACCTCAAATTTCTATGAAGCCTCTTTGACTTTCGGCACTGCTGACGACAAGATGGACGCAATCATGTATGTGCGATTGACTTGTAGGGGACGCACCAAATCGAATGGTTCAAAACATCTCACTCCAAATTGACGTCCGGATCTGTAACCACAACAAACCAGTCACACAAACAACGGTTCTTCGCGACCACACCACGACCTCGAGGTGCCCGGACAAGATACCCGCTGGTCATAAGGCTGAAGCTCTCAGCGCACGAGAGATGCGTCTCAAAAGCTATCAACACACCGCCCGTGTTAACGGCCGCAAGGCGAGCATGCAAGGTACAGAAAGCCAGGGTTGTCTCATCGTGCCGAAGGATGAAATTTCCATGCTAGCGAGCAGACTCCCATCATCATCTTCATCTGCACCTTCTACAGTAGTTGAGACAACAAAACGTTCATCTTCACCAGCCACTGATATCGGCAGCCACACCGTGTCTCACTCCAAAGCTCTCTCATCAGAAATCCTCCGAGACACTCGGGCTGAGTTCTCCACACATGAAACACTTGACACGGTCAACAATAAACGTTGGACGTACTGGCTAACGGTTGATCTCAACCCCTGCGGATTCGTGGCGACGGATGATAAACAGCAACATCAACAATAACAATAACAACAAGAGTCCCCGTCTGTTGCGTTAAATCGTTCAGCTCGGTTCGCAATCAACCCCATCAGATATTTGATGGGCAGCAAGGCTAGTTGAGTTTCACATCGACCGCCTTTCAAGATGGATATTTTCCCGCCATGATCACCGACAACAACAACGAGTGTGTCATACTTGTCGACTGCCAGTATGCCCAAGCTCGCAGCTAGAGCCTCAAAACAACATATACATACCTGACACCGCTGCCCTCGATGTCTTCCTCGCAAGCCAGTGCTATTCATCTGCTCCTGGGGGGATCGAAGCAGGCGCAATCGCTCCGCGACCCAATTCCCTCATGGTCTCCCCAGCTGTGCAATGTGCCCTTCAGTGTGCGGATAGAAAAACAGGTTGCCTTACCCAGCAACGGAATGCGGCTGCCTACCAAAGTCCAGTCTAACCTTTCAAACATCACGGACAAACCGCCACGCGCCTGACTGCCTTCTTCTTCATCAATAGGTAGACTCACTGTTTATTCTCCGTCTGCTTGAACGATACACAACAGCAAAATAACGCAGCATGAGCCGCAACTCGAAAACACCCAACCAGCAACCAACCACACTCCACCCCACTCCCATTGATCGGTTCAACCCATCAACGACTACACCACAAACATCACCACTCAAATCCAAACCACTCGTTATCACTACCTCTCAAAATCATCTCTTTTCCCCAACTACCAGCCAGCCCAATTCGCCTGCTTACAGATTTTCCCAGCCTTTCCTGACTCCTGCATCATGTCTCAAATCCAACTCCACACCGGAGTTCAAGCCTGGCCCCAAGTCTATATCAGCCCGACAGCGGCCTATAACAGAGCAAAACGTCGTCGTGACAACTAGCGTACCACGCAACACCATGCGTGAGAGAGGGGTTGGTGGGTTAACTCGGGTGGTGAGTGGGTGGGTAGGGCGACAGTAATGGCAATCTTGGAGAATCCGATGGGAGAGTGGCATGGGAATATTTTTTTGGATGGGTCTTGCGGGAAAAAACACAATCGGTCTTGCCGATTTGTATTCGAAAGTATTCCGTCGAGGGTACGAAAGATAAACTTGGGGGAACTGGCTGCCTGGTGGAGCTGGCTATGGAAATAAGTTCCTTGGATTCTTTGTGGCCGTCTTCCTTCCTTTCGTGTTCGTGGGTTTGCGGCAGACTTGCGCATAGTACACAGCAGTAGTGCCGACTGGATCTAATCCGCTTCGCGGCTTGACACTTGGCAGGTGTCAAAGGATGTGTGTCGTTACCGTGGGTCGGTGGTTGATCCTGTTGATCCTGGGTGATGTTTGGGTAGGTGACAGCAAGCCGGACCAAGCTGATGAATGGCCTACTCCCTCTTTGGGCTTCTGTCATTCCTTTTCGGGCCATTCTTGTCCGGTTTGAGAGTTTCGTTAGTCTGCTTCCTTCCCGGCCTTTATGGTGGGGGTGTGAGGGTGAGGTTGAGATTGAGATGACTGCCATGACTCGAGGAGAGCGATGCTTTGGTTGATGGACGCTGCGTTGAGATTTCCAGTGGTATGGAAGATGGTTAGAAGGTCGGTAATGTCTTGTTGGGGGTCGATGTAACCGTCACCGTTGCTACATCGTCTGGTGATGTTTGTTTGTTACTGGGTGGTCTCCTGGAATCCATTTCAAGACAAGCGGTGGTACGGGGACGAGCCGACAAAGAGTGTACAGCGACATGAAGGTCCCCTAAGACTCGTAGTGTTGAGATGAGAGTATGAGACTGCATCTATCGAGTAGTGATGGTAACACTCCTTGAGCCATTCCCTTTCACGATTGTATACCCATACGTTGATGTACCCCAACCCTAACCTTGACCACATTGATCCTGATGGCCTAGGGCGATACCACGGCATTGAAAACGATTGTCGATAGTTGAGGATGATGCACGAGAGCCTAGTATGTCTAGTAGGTACCCTTATCGATGATATAGGTCTTTAGAAACAGTGTGGTAAGGTTAACATCGCCATGTTCAAGAACGCCGTTTATCGCTGGTGTACATACAGCAGTAATTCATGATACAACTAACATCGACATAAACTGACGTGTGCAGGACACAAAAGGCTCTCAGTAGTATTTGTAACACTACATGCAACGAGTGTCGAGTCACTCGCATCGGTCTGGGCATCTCAGGCGTGTCAATCCCACGCGATGGCGAACAAAAAAACGACACCGAACAACAGACTCGATTCAGATTGTACGAGCAATCTCCAACCTCTGCTCCTACAGAACGGCCGAATCCCAATCTTCCATGTCTACCATCCACCCGACCCGTAGAGAAGCTCGACCGACCCTGACAGAGCCGAGTCATCATTATCGTCGCCGCAGACAAACACCGCGAGCGGCAAAGTCCAGCGAGACAGCTTCAAACCCAAGATCATCAATCATTCCGATTAGCGAAGACAACGAGACGCTGGCTGGAGGTGTAGACGAGAACGTTCCCGTCGTCCCACACCACACACTCGCAAGGCATCGAATAACCCTCCATCGCCGTTATCGTGATCATGTACATGAGGTCAGGACAGACAGACAGACAGACGATGACATGCGACAACAGCAACAGCAACAGTTGACCGAACAACCACAAACGTGCCGTCGGCCTTGCGTAAGCACCGACTCACCGACAATCATTTGCGAGAGAGCTGTATACATACTGTACTGTAGACAAGTAGATAGGCAGATACCTTTCACATGCGTCGCATCGCATCGCATCGCATGGAAATGAAAGCAAGGATCGTAGAACGAAGGGGAAAAAGGCAAGCAACCTCCTGCTCGCATCGCACTGCTCGCGCGCCGAGTCGCTGACTCGCATCGTCCGCCCATCCCATTCGCAAGCGCAGCGAGCGCATGCACACATCGAAACGCAGGAAAATTTATGACTGCAGAGTCGAGCATGCTGCGGAACCAGGCGGCGGGCGCGCGGGCATGACCACCGCGTTGGGATAATGCTCACTCACTCGCTTTGCTGGGGAGAGCAGTGGTGAGGTCGATGATCCTGAGATCAGGTCACGAAGCGGCGAGTCCGCACCTAGGATTTGCGACCTCAGCACACCCTCAGGTCACCGCGCCGCCTTTGGTTTGCGAGGAGACGTTGTCGCTTCCTTGGATTAGAAGCATCGCTTGGAAGAGACGAGCGTGGCACTGCTTGCGGCTGCAGATAAGCCTTGCGCCAGCTTTTGGTCTCTCGACCTCATGATTCCTCTCATGATCCTGCTGCTTTCTTCGTCTTGCGAGCTGACGTTGGCAGAGCCGTGAGGTTTCTATTCAGAGTAAGCAGGCTATCCATGGATACCTAAAGACAAATCCCGTGGAAAAGTCGCACTTCGAGCGGAGTTGGCTTGTCCCTGTTGGTCACCGGGGCTTTTCAGGTCAGACGAGTACTCCAAGAAAGAAAACGTGGCGAAGCATGATCAGATCGGGATTTGTCGTACATGCTGATATGTAGGACTAGAGAGTGTATGACGAGAAGATAGAGAGAATGAGGCATAGAAGAAAGGGCGGTGAAAGAGAACAAGAAATAGAAACAGAGACACCAACAAACCGTTTTGCGACACATACCTGCCTGTTCATTCCTGAACATCTCAAATAGCAAGCGACGCCAGGCAAGGTATGAGTTTGGTGTAACCCGCCACACAGCCTGACGCACTCGATTGCACTCGCACCGGACGAAACAAGGACGAATCCACGTCTTTCCAAAAGGTCGCACGAAAGCACGCAAGCGAGGATGCGAAATATAAATTCCCCGTGCGACAAGGTCAAGGGCGCGGGTCGGTAGGAGGCAAACACGTGGCCACATGACACTACTAAGGAGGGAGTGGCGGGCAACGACCACAGCGGCGGGATATGGAACTCTGCACTGCACCACCAGCAAAGCGTGGCTCTGTCCTACCATCCAGCGAGGATCTTCTCCATGTTGTGAAACCCAAGTTCAGGGAGGAGGGAAGAAGAAGTCTCGTGTTCTCTAGCGCCCGCAGCCGCCGCACGCGAGATCTTGTGCGATGGGAGCACGGCGTGAGGTTGCGCTCGCGGAAGAATTGACAGGCGGATGGGCGCAGGCAGGATAGTGAGATAACAACTCGATGTGGAACGGGGACTGAGAGATGGGTGTCGTCGGCGACCGGATTCTGCAATGTCGCGAATTTTGCAGGGCGTCTTAGGGTTCGAGTTATCCGGAACAGACTGTGGTATGTAAACAAGTATCCATTTCGTCGTTCAAGTTTTCCAGAAGACCTCGAAAGCGCAGTAGAAGCCAAGCCAAAGAGCGATGCAAGATCCGAGATGCTGATGCTGATGCTGCAAAATCTGGCTGTCTACGTTCGCAGCAGTCCGTCGTGGGGGATTGTGGACTGAACGAGCTCGACCTGTTCACGTCAGAGGCCATGCAAGTAGTCAGACCGTACCAAAGTTGTGGCCGAACGTGGTATCGTGGTTCTGTACGCGAGCCGCAGGCGGAAGCATGTAGCACGGTAGTTGACTAATCTGAAGTCAGGCTTCGCTGCTTTTTGCGTGAGGCGCAGACTGCCGAAGAGGGGCTTTGCTGGTTTGCTGGTTCTTTGGCTGACAAGTGTGTAAGTGGCGCAGGGCATAGACGACAAGGCGCGCTGACTGAGCGCCGCTCCAGGGCCCTCAACCGAACTTCTCAGCCTGTCGCCTACATACAGCACGGCAGCGCCTGGGCAAAGAAAAGCTACTCGAAGCCCTGGTCGTCATGCTAAGGCGCTTTCTCAATCTTGGTTCCTTAAGCGAAGCGACAAAGCACCGTCAGCCAGCCAGCCAGCAAGCAAGCAAGCAGATCCATACCATACGACCTGCATCACAACCCATGTCGAGAATCAATATATGAAAGGAGATGGAAGCCCTAGGAAAAACCCCACGACGATCGACATTCCCCTAGGAAATCTCCCCGCATCCATCGTTCGTTTTGGAGTACCCTTGTAACTTCCCGATACGAACAATGGCCTTACGTGGTAGGTGAGATCCCATGGACAAGATAAGGACGATACACCATTCTCAAAAAAATCCAAGTCCCAGATCGCAAGCAGTTAGTCAATCGGTTCGCCCCCAAAAGAGGACAAGCCACACCTCACCCTGCGCTGGCAGCGTGGGATCTGCAATCGTCCGGGTAGCGACATCCAGGGATCTACGGCTACTCCTGCACCAAATAAGCGAGTCTTAACGATTCTGATGCCGGATTGGGGCGATCAGCGCTGTCGTTCCAGCCAGCCATTGGAAAATTGTCCGATGACATGGCACACTTCAAGATTTCGACAATGATGATTGCGTAGGCGTCAAAAGATTGCAACAAGGTAAATTCCGTAGGTGTGTCTGTGATAACAGCGCAACGCAGCGCCGCAGAGGCTATCGCGTATCAATGTTATTATTGTTGTCGTCTGAGATAAGCAGTCGGATTGTTAGGAATCGCTCTCGCATCCTTCCATGAGCCACCCCCGGCAATGTGGAGGAGGGTTTATTTTGGGAAGGCTTACGCCGGCGTAAAGCTTATCGTACTTGGGCATCGTTTCAATCGTCGACGGGGTTGGTCGGATGCTGACCGCTATACTTTTACTCGTTCACTACTCCCTCGCACTTTCGTCGTATATTCGACGTGCGACTGGCATGACTCTTGTAGCGGTGCCCATACTGCTCCGAAAGCCCGTTTGCGCGATTCCAATTGTGGGTTCGGGGCGATGATGTGGCGAGGCATCGATGGATCCATCTTTTGCTGACTACTACTTGCCTGGGAATACCGGTGTGCCTGTGCATAGCATAGCATAGCATAGCAGTGCATTGCATGTGCATAATGGAACATGGCGGCGGCCGTATCAGTGGCCAGCAAGCGACGTAGCTACAGAAGCCCAAGCGAAGTGTGGTGACGATCAGGTCAGCCTCGTCTCGTCCAGACTCCAATCGACATCCAGCCAAGAGATGCAAGGAATTTGTTCTCCAATGTGGTCCAGCCCAGAAGCTCCAACAGCACGAGCAGGCGATGGTTGGTTTTTGTTGATCGCATTGCTTGCTTGCTGTGCTGTGCTGGCGGCCACCGCCTCCTCCGCCCAACTTCCAGCATGCGATTCGCCGAGCACTCTCATGCGACCGAGATGAGATCTTGGTGATGAACTTGCTTTGCGGTCTGACTCGTTAAGCTCGCGGGCCACCCATCCCATGCATATCGTCACATTCGAGACTCGCAGTCCAGCATCCCAATCGCGACAATGCTCTGTACTTTGCTCGCGGCAGTTCCGGCCACAATGTCCATGCTGCTGAGAAGCGCGGTCAGACGCAGGAGTGAGACCGGCATGCGTAGGCGACTTGCAGGTATAGTTCGGCGTATGTTGGGCTGGCCAGCCCTACATTAGTAAGTGGTAAGTAACGATCAGGCCAGTGATGTGGTGCGACTCGAAGAAAGGTATTAGAGAAAGTTGTTTGACGTCGCGCACCGTCGGCGGTGAATGTGATTGATACCAGGTGGCGGTATATCTGTGTGTTATCGGTATGAAACGACGCCTCGGGGCCATGAGACGACTATAGGGATGTCGATCGGCTATCTCGGCCGTCCAATGAGATGCATAATGCGCGCTCCCGTGTGGTTTCTTGCTCCTCGGCACACATCTATGCACAAACTGCTTCTAGCCATGCCGTGCACCCAGTGATAACATATCACCAGGTGGTCGATGCGCACATGCTGGATTCTTCACGTGTAGTGGGAACCCTGATAGTTTAGCAAGTCCCGGCGGTCAGGTACGGTACCTTGATCAACGAAGGTTGTCTCTCAGCGCCACTCCACACCGGACTGTGACAGATTCCGACTACTTCAATCGATGTCGTAAGGTCGCTCGCTACAGGCGGCGTACATATGAAGAGAGAGAGAGAGAGAGTGAAAGAGACAACGAGCATCAACAAGGCGCCCCGAGGACTCGCGTCGACCCGTTCGAACCCAACTTTCATCAAGTCGTGTGCGTCACCTGTATGCGGGCCTCGCTTGCGAGACGGGATGGACTTTCATGTTGTAACACTCGAAGCGGACTCCTCAACAAGCTGTTCCCTGTGCGCGAACGATGATGTTTCCGCGCTACCAACGCCCTTTGTCGAGGTATCCCCCTGTAGGTGCGGGCTTCGAAGACGACATGAGATCAGAGGCCTCACATTCATTCGTTCGCTCACGTATCGGGTCGACATTGTTTGGAACTCCGCTTTTGTGGGCCAATCTTTGCGACCTTGCAAGCCATGCAAGATGTAATGCTCAACAGTCTCGTCGTCGGATCTAATATGTTGGTGAGTTTAGCAGGATGAGACGGATATGACCACGGCACGGCGAAGAAGTCGTCGAGACAAGCAGCGTCAACCGGTGAGACTAGTGACAGAGTTCTCAGCCAGTAAACAAAGACCGCTCAACGCCGTAGGTTCGACGGCACGATGCTGTCTCTGAAGAAGGATTTACGCGACGTCCAATGGCCCAATAGGGCAAACACGCGCAAAAAACGTTGCCGCGAATTAATTTCTTCACACTCACACACTTGATGAGAGATATGCTCACAACCCAATCTCGCAACAGCTCAACAGCGATCCGAGCAGTGACAATTCGGTGTACATGGTCTCCAGCCGTCCAGATCTAGGGCAGTGGATAAAAGGCTCATACCATTAACGGCCTGATGTGGACGGTAGACCGGGAAATCTATCGTGAAAGAGTAGCACGCGATTGTGGAGTTTGTGAACCGCATACTTACAAGTCCATCGTGGCGAGCAAGCAAATCATTGGAGGATCTCGTGGAAGTGGATACCGCATGCCGGAAGATAGCACCCGAGACGACGGTGATGATGAGCTCAATATGCAGAGGCGGCAGAGGCTGAATGGACGGCTCAGCGCCATTTCTGCCGCTGGATGGAGAAAGGGATCATCTCGGGCAGCTGCATGTCGAGACTGTGTTTTCGTCTTGTCAGCTAAGCTATTATTTCCCCGATGCACGATGGCAGAAAAGCTCCGAGCGGCTGCAGCTCAGATGGCTAAGCGATGCACTCTGGGAGAAGTGCTGATTGCTGACGTGGTGAATGCCGGCCAGCGGCATATTGCATTGCATCGTATTGCAATGCATGGCTTGGTGTATGCCTGGCACGCTCGCGCACAGCAGCTTATGGTGCTGCCTCGGCCTGCACACTCGGGTCGATGGATGCTGGCGAGGCTGCCAGCAGTGGCGGACCGGTGGTAGGGGTGGTTCGTGAACCCCCTAGAGTGCGGAAAGACGTTGAGGGGAGTGTCGGAGACTCGGAACACAGCTCGGCCGTTGTGAGCGTGGGCCAAGATCCTAGTGGTCTGAGTGCGAGTGCTAAGTCGACTGATGGCGATCAGTATTGCGGGGTGGTTTGCGATCACGCATTTTCGCGTTTTGCGCCCTGATACCGCGAGTAATGCACGCGCAACAGGGCCCGCGCAGAGCTGGCACCACCAGAACAGCAGGACCGCCGCCACTTTCGCAGAGGCGCCGAGCCACTGACAGCATGGCCAGGGTATAGCGCATGCTGTAGAGTAGAAGCGTGGTACTGTACTTTACTGCTCTCGAGCCTCCAGACAGGCGGTGCGCACGCGTGCCTTGTCGAGTCAACGCTGAACAGGCTTCACGACCGACTCCGACCAGAGGGCCGGGAATCTGGCGAGTCTTCTCGGAGCATTCTTCTGCGACAGCGTGGTGAAACGCGGTATCACCAGTAGTACGGCCTCGTGGGAAACGGACGGCCTCGATGGTGTGGCGCGATCTGCACCGGTGGCTGCTCAAGGCTGCTGGCGCTTGCACATGCGCAGGGAATCAACGCGGCGAGGCGGCAAGGCGGCGAGGGCGGCAGATGCGAGTACGAAAGGCTGATGGAAAAACAAGGTACAGTAGTGGTGAAGTGAATCGGTGGGATGCGAGTTAATCATGTGACGAGATAGAATAGATTGTAGATGTGCTTGCCAGATGCGGTCGGCAGCCAGCCAGCCAGCCAGGTACACAGAACAGAGAACAGCTGTGCCTTGGTCTCGGCACTGGAATTCCTGCTGGCGGTCTGCCTGCACACACTCTCACCCGCACACGCCACATAGCGAATGGTTCCAGGGTTCTCGCGGCATAATACAGTATATGCATGCACCATGCAGGCTATGCGAGGAGGCACTCTGGAGGGGCAGGCCGCAGAAGGCAGAGGTGAGATTGGGAAACAGCTCGACCTGAGAGGGAGTGGAGTTGAATGTACAAATGCACTACTGCTACTGGCGTACGGCAATGCATGGAAAGGAAAGTTAAAGCAGCGGCCAAGGGCGACTGCCTAGCGCCGATACTGGCCCGTACGCAGGGTACGAGTAGATGTATTCTTGGTGATGCCATGATGGATGCTGCTATAATGGGCGATTGCGGTGCAGTGCAGTGGTGCGAACCAGCTCTCTCCTGACATCAGGAGTCTGACGCGCCTAACTAAGGGTTCAGGTTCAGGGCAAGGATTCATGGTTGGTAGCTTCACCCAGGACAGAAAAAGACAGGACGGTAGTAGGGAGTCAGGACAGGGCAGGGCAGAGGAACGACACGATGACAAGTGCAGTGGTGGTGTTGCGGGCCCAAAATACCCGCGACATTGGTGGCATCACCAAACTGTTACGACTCCTCCTCTTCCCGCCAGGATACTAACACCAGATGTCCTCCACCTCCACTACTAACTACTAGCATAACAAACCCACCGCTACTCCACTCCCCGCGGCCACAACGAGCATCACCTCAGGACTCGAGTCCGTGTCCGTGGCCATCGTCGTTTTGCCCTCTCCCTTGGACCTACTTACCACTGCCCCGTGCGGTATGCACGCAGCCGTAGCCGTGGATCAGCGGCACATCCGCTCTAAAAGCTCCGACCGTTGATCGTACCCATGTACGCACAGCGCCAGGCATGGCAGGCGTGGCGTGGCTTGTGCTTCCGTATGTCTGGTCCCAGGGATTGGGACACCACCTACAGGCTCATTGGGGTGGCGGCGGAGGTGGCAGGAGCAAAGTCCTGAACTCACCCTGGTAAGGCATTGCGCCAACACATCATCTTCCTCAGCATCTTTTCTTACTCTCGTCGGAGGCTCAGCACCCCGAAAAGCCTACCAGAGAATCGCTTCGTACATGGTACTTCCGTACTGACAGCCTCACGCTCCTCCCTCTCATCTCACCTCACCTCATGCATCCTGCGGCCGCAGCAGCAGCAGAGCACACACACGGCAGGGTTCTGCCAGCTCCCTGCCCTTGGGCCCGTCAGACGTGCAGCACGGGCGCGGTCTATAAGTCATCACTTACATCGCTGCGACGCCATCCGGATCTGCAAGCTGAACGACAAGCCTCTTAGCCTGCGCCAGTGCGTCCCAGCCAGCCAAACTCAATCCCACGCCTGCTGTAATCTTATCGCTGGCCTCGAGTTTAGCCCGCCGTTTCGCCCGTTCACTGCAAATCCACCCATACTACTACTACTGAGCCCTGCTCCATCCTTGGATGCCACCTTGTTTCTGCCGTGTCTTATTGCCCTCACCTCCCCGTTTTCTCCTTCGCCTGGCTGACATCTGATCGTCTTACCCTATCCTTCTGTCTCTGCCATTCAAACTCCGGCCTGCTCTTCACCCTCATCGACACGCCTCGTCCACGGACGATCAGCCGACACAATGGTCTTCTGCACTTACTGCGGCCAGTCCTTCACAAGGGATGAACATCTCGAACGACACATTCTTACTCGTTCGTTCTGAATCCGTTGCTACCGTCGATCATCTTTCCTAAACTAACACTCATCCAAAGATACCAACGTCAAACCATTCAAATGCTTCACATGTCACATGTCGTTTGCCAGGAGGTTTGTCCACCTTATGTCTACCTTGGTCGAACGTCAACACTAACCATCCATTCAGGGATCTCCTACAACGCCATTACACAGTTCACGGCAGAGATCAAAACCAACAAGAAATCCCCGCCGTCAATGGCATGATTCCCAAGTCAGCGGGTCGCACACCCATCGCCTGCAGCAACTGCGCTAAAACGAAGACCAAGTGCGACAAGAAGTTCCCATGTTCGAGGTGTGCTGGAAGGAACCTCAAATGTACTCTACGACCGACCAGACGATCATCGAAGAACGCCACTCGCATGGGCCTAGTCGTTCCTCCAGAGGGCTTGACCGCGATGCCTCCCCACAACGTCCCCGGTGCTGTCGGAGAGAACGGCCAGGCACAAACACAAATGTCCAATGGAAGCCCGACACAAGCGCCCCCAGTCCTGAAGCCGGCAAGCCCCAAAAGTGGGCTCAACAGCATTCCCGAAGACAAGCAAACCGCCCCTCTCGTCGACGCAACCCAAACACACTTCGAAGCACCTAGGACACATTTCATCGATGCACCTGCTAACGGCTCCACTCCACCCGATCAAACGACAATGTCGCCACCTTTGACCCAAGGCCCCAATGGCTTTATGCAAACCACATCGATGTCTGGATTCGATGACTTCACTCAAACGAGCGTCGACGATTCTGATTCCGGCTCAAGTCCACGTTTCATGCTTGACTGGAGTCAGATGCAGATGCCTATGGGCTTTGATGCGGGAGTAGTACAGCCAGACATGCTCATCAGCCCCGACATGCATTTTGACCCAGCAGTCCTGCAGATGATGCCTGGTCCGGATGGCATGATGCCTTTGATGCCCGACATGCAGTCAAACTTGATCACTCCAATCGAGACACCGAAAGTGGAGCGCGCCTTCTCGGACTTGGAACTAGGGAGCTCAGCAGCAATGTCCAACCCACAACGACACCTGTCATCATCATCATCATCGTCGACTGATCATCGCAACGACATGGCTGCGATTGTTGCTGCACAAGACGGGTGGTCTGTCTTCCGATGCACTCCGACCGTCCCTTCTAGCTCTTGCCCCAAAACGGCGAGACTCAATCTTGAACGTCTGGAACAAAGTCTGCGCAACCACGAAGGCTGGAGTACTTGGAGCCCGCGCTGGGAGGAGTCCGACTTTGCAGGTGGCGAGCACTTGACGGTCATGCAGCTGCACGAGAGCACACGGGACAAGCTGCTTGCAATCACGCAGAGTTTCCTGCACAAAGCTCTCGACATTCACCGCGACAATTCAACCCACTACTCTCCGTCTAGTGGCCGCATGACACCCGGCTCCAACAGTGGCTCCAACTTCGTCATCCTGCCTCCAGCTCGCGTTCTGGAGTACTTCCTTCGATCATATGCGAACTGCTTCGAGCGCTACTACCCTCTCACCTCCCGAGGTATTTTGGACGCCAACGAGTTGATGCACTGCTACAACGATCGTGCGGCGAGCTTGCTCGTCTTAATGATGATTGCCCAGGGCGCCATGAACATTCCTGATGCTGAGGCTAGGTGGCTCACTGGTGGTCTGACCGAGGCTTGTCGCATTTCGCTCTTTGACCTCATCGAGAAAAACATCATCATGTCGGGAGACCCGATTGTGCTGCACTCGGCTTTGCTCTTCACCGTTCAAGCCGCATGGAGCGGCGACAAGTGGCAAATGGACATTGCCATGGGCCAACGCGGCATGTACTCTTCGATGCTTCGCCATTCCGGCGTGCTTGAGAACAGGACGCCTGTGCCGCAATCAGCAGAGCACCGCCCGAGCACTGATCATCTGTGGAGCGAATGGATTCAGAACGAGAGCAGAAGCAGACTCGTCTACTCTTGGGCTATGGTCGACCAAGACCTGTCTTTGTTCCACGACACCGCACCCCTCTTCTCCGTCACGGAGTTTGCAGTGCCTATGCCCGATGCCGACCGTCTTTGGCACGCGAAGAGCGCCCCTGAATGGTCAAGCATCTTTGAGCAAGTTCATGAGTTCTCCGGAGGATTCTCATCTCTTGGCTCCGGCGCCAGGCCTTTGTCATTGAAGGAGTTGTTCAGACACTTCCTCGATGACGAGATGATCCCCCTCGGGATTGAGATGACACCTCTCCAGATGCGTCTGCTTCTACATCCTTTACAGACTCTAGTCTGCCAGTACAGTCAACTCTTGAGCTGCTTCTCAGACTCGCTCTCGTCCCGAAACGGTGGTACTCGCGCGCTGACCGCCGCATCTACTCGTACTCGTCTCGAAGAAGTGCAGTCTCTCATGCAACGCTGGTACGATTTGGCAGAGCGTTACCTCAAGGCCAACCCAATGTGCGCCATGATGCAGACCAACCTCGTACTCTTCCACCTCATCAGTCTCAACGCTGTGACCAACTTCCCCGAGATCGAGCGTCTCGCTCGTCGCGAGAACACAGATGGCAGCCTCCAGCAGCTGGTGTGGCTACACAAGCGCTGCATCTCGGACGTCGAGGAAGCCGTCTTCCACTGTGGCCAAGTCCTTCGTCTGGTGCGTAGTATGCCTCGCGGCATTCGCCCACCGTGGTGGGCCGCCGCTGTCTACCGCGCCACCCTTATCCTCTGGACAGACAGCCTGGTACACAATGGCAGCAACGTCCCCACTGGCGGCAATGGTATGTACCCGATTTCAGGGCCATCATTCGCCATCGACGCCTTGCCTTCGGACCATCTGCTCATCGTGCGCTACCTCACCAAGCGTGAAGGTGCGCCTTGTTTAACCAAGCGCGACGGCTCCCAAATCGGCATTGATCAAACCTATCCTGTCCTTCAGCACTGCATCAGTGTCATTGAGGAGGGTGCTTCGTCGCGTCTCTCCGATGGCATTCGTGCGAAGCTCGAGAAGTTGGCCAGAGGCTGAACGAACATTGTCTACGCAAGACGCACACGCTCCATCCGTCAAACCGACATAAACCACAAGTCACGTCACAGCACAGTGACAACCACCGAGCGGGGTTGCAATCCATCTCATCTTGCACAGCCCCAACACACGCTGCCGCAGTGAATGAGCGAGATGATCCCAATCCGCGAAGCCACACCACCGCAAGTCTGATGACTTGCACGCACGACGAAACACGAACACACGAATCTTCTTCCGGGAAGGTCATCTCTTTTTTTCCCCGCTTACAGCATTTGATTCCCACCTTAATGACCCATCAGCATACTGGCCAAGGGGGCGGCTTACGTCTTTCATGTTTGCGTCTTCCACTTTTTACTTCCTTGTAACCTTTTTCTGTTGCCTCTTCATGAAGGCGGTTAACCAGCGAGTCATTTTCAGTGCTTTCAGGCGTGCGCGGCGCTTATCTGTCGTTCTCCTTATTCTTTCTTGGTCTTGGGAAAGCAGACCTAATGCGCCTGACGTCTCTTTCCTCGTCGTCGTCGTCGTCGTCGGTCGGAGCAAACAGTACGAGCAAACGCAATTGATGTTTGGTGATGAGAAGGGGGACAAGTAGAATGGAGCAGAAAGGGCAGGCTGTAGGACTCTTCAAGTAGCAGAAAAGAGATCCAAAAAGATCTACCATTGGCAAAAAGCAAAAAGACAAACACAGATTTCCCGAAAAACCAACCCTTCAAGCAAGTCCCCACGACTCTTATATATCCTCTCGTCCTCTCACTCTTCATACAACACGGGATCTGATCGCCCGCGCATTCTCCGCACACACACGACAAAAAGTCTCGAGTTATTATTACCCATCACTTAAGGAAATCGCAATCAATGGTACCGGCACTCCGGAGACCGGCTCTCCTCCTCCTTCCTGCCTTTGTGTTTCTTGCCTTGTTTTCCATGGCCCTTCCTTCCTTCCTGCTGACTATCCCGCCGCTAACAAGGCTATAATGCCCTTTT